>Ga0114931_10001384_pt1 | contig 31004 bp, 21 predicted proteins | sample 2SBtaG_FD_89579 | JGI IMG/M metagenome (GOLD analysis project Ga0114931, IMG submission 89579) | Deep subsurface microbial communities from Kolumbo volcano to uncover new lineages of life (NeLLi) - 2SBTROV14_V59a metaG | ecosystem: Environmental > Aquatic > Marine > Volcanic | place: Kolumbo... | reverse complement strand
GTCCCAGGTCAAGCGGAGCGAACCGTCGGTGGTCAAAGCGGCCGGTACCGCAAACTCCTGAAACTGGCCAACCTTTTTAGCATGTACGATTGCGGCCAAACGGATCCCATCTCCGCGCAGGGGCGATTCGCCTTGACCGGTGAGTCGAACCGTATAATGCGCGTCGGGGTCCAGGCCGTCGTAGTCAATCCCCACGGGCCAACGCATGTGGTGCAGCCAGGAAAGCCGCCGCCGGCTCTTGCCCTCATCCACCCATGAGTGGCCTGGAATCTCATGCCGGCGGCCTTCGGGATCGGTATTGGTTTCCTCGCCCCGGACCACGCGCGGCGATTTCCCAACATGTCCCACATCATCGTAATAGCTGCCAGCTCCTGGATTTTCCCACGTTCGAATCAGTTCCAAGCGGGCCAATTTCTCTGACTTCCTTTTGATTTTTCGTAGCTTCGAGAACTCATTTCCCAGCCACCAACGGTTGTTGAGCGGCCGATCTAAAAAGTCCAGCACGCAGCCGCGTTCCGCGCCGCTGCCGCCATAACGGCCCACGCTTGTCTGGTAGCCGATGGAGCGGAACAGGGCATCCGCCAATTCCTCCACGCGGGCCCGCCATTGTGGTTGGCATGGATTTTTGCTGGCTCGATCGAGCACTTTTTCTGCCCGGAGCATTGAAGCATTGGCTCCCCGTTCGGCAGCTTGTCCCAAATCCTGCATCGCTTCATGTTCCAGCTGACTCTCGTAAATCAGACGATGGCGCGTGTAGGCGTCGTAATAGGCCCGCATGAGATGTTGCTGGAAGCGCCAATTTTTGAGCAACTCGGGATGATGCTCCTCCAACCGCTGCCATAATGCAAGCACGCCGTCGACACCAGCGTTGTGTGCCAGGCTTCCACGCCAGTTGTTTTCCAGCCCGAGCAAGCCGTCCGCCGCCTCTTCAGCCACCTGCGGGCCGAAATGAAAACGGGCGTATTGGACGAGCATTTCTCGTACATCTTGCCGTGAGTCCCAGCCCAACATACTCCAGATGGCCTTGTTCACATCGTCGTTGATGCCGTCCGAATAGGTCACAAATCCGTCGGTGTGCGGAGCAAAGCGGCGAAAGATCGTTGCGTAAGAAGTCGGCCGGGGGTTGGTCGGCTCGCGTCCCAACGTCAAAGCGAAAGCGGGATCCCACCAATTGACCGGAAATTGGCACTCCACCGTATGGGTGATATCGGGATACCAACGCACCGGATAACGTCGTACCAACTGCCGTCGGGTCGCGCCGATGGGTATCGCAGAAGTATCAGCCACGATCCCACCAAACCAATCGGGATGTTTCCGGGTGATGGTGTCCATCACGACCCGCACTTTGGGCTCGTCATAATCCTGCAGCGATAACCAGACCTTGGCCTGGGGATGATATTTCGCCAGCCGTTGGGCTAAATCGTGCATGAATGGCAGCACCAACTCCGGCGGGTTGTCACCCGGGTCGCCGCCAGGGACAAACACCCCGTCCAACCTGGGCGTCGAGCGGTAGAATGCCGCATGCCGGTCGAGCTCTTTTTTGCGCAGCGCCTGGTCCGTCAGCGAAAATTCCACCGGTGTCCAGACCCAGTAATCGATATCGTACCGGGCACAGATTTCGCCAACGATGCGGTTCATCTCCGACCGTGAATGCCGCATACACTGGCTTGTGCGCGAGTCTTGAAAAGGTATGTTCTGGACACAATTCATGCCGAACACAATTTGCTCGCGGATGTACTGATCGTACTGTTCGGGTGACCAGGCGTCGTAGGTATTGGACTGCGCTCGATAACCCAGTTCGTGACCGCGAGCGCGATATTCGGGTGCGGTTTCCACCTCGAACGATGCATCGAGGGCAATTTCACCTGGGCCACAATGCAATGCTCGCAGCAGGCGCCCCACGCCAAACATTGCCCCGCGAGAATCCGCTCCAAGCACGAATACACGGGACGGTTCCTGGCCATTCTCGGCGGCAATTTTTATGGCAAATCCCTCCGGTCGTGCTTGCGGCGCATGCTCCTCCTCCGTTTTCGGGACTCGATAGGCCCAGGGTGCCTTGCTATTTCGCGTGCTGATCGCGATGACCGGCCGCTCGGTGATTGGCCAACTCCCTTGAACCGGGAGTTTGATTTTGGTCCGCCTGGCCACCTCTTCGACCAGGATCGTCGCCGCCATTTTCTCGGCCTGGCCGCGGGCACCTGGGGAGACGACGACAATCGCCCGCGAAAGGTCCAGTGGGCTCGTGTCCGCGCGCAAACCAACTTTTCCTGGCAGCATCATCAAAAACGTTATCCCTAGAATGCCCCCAGATCGAGCAACCACTCGGCGAACATCACCCATATCGATTCCTTTGCCCGTTTTCGCCACGGCAACATACATACAAGTCAACGCCATACCTCCGCCATGGAGAACCAAACGCATCAAATGGCCGGCTCGAGGATCTGGAATTCCGAATCGCTCAACAGGGCCGTGGCGGGAGTGCCGCGGCCGGCCAGGAAGTGCTGATAGTTCTTTTCGGCGACCTGGGAGGCGGCCTCAATGACCTGGACAACATCCCATTGACTGGCCGCGGTTGGATAGGTCTCCTCGAGTGCGGTCAGCGACTCCCCCAGCAGACGGCGGCGGAGGATGGCCAATAGGCCCGAGGCGATGGAGGCCTTGCCATAGCCAAACAGTTCCAGGTGGCCTCCCCGGTGGTGGATCCGGCCGCCAAAGGATGGATTGCGCGTTCTCGAGCCATCGCCGATGACCGTTTCGCGATAACCCCGATCTTGCTGGTCGACCAGGCCACGCCCGTAAATGCCGTACAGCTCGATTTCCTGGTTCACGGCCCCTTCAAATTCGGCCGGATTGATCCAGTTGTTGTTGTAGTCGCCGCGCATACCATCGTGGTAGGTGACCGCCACGTCCACGCTATCCCAGGTTTGAATGGCATGCCGGCGTTTGAAGCTGGCCGGCTCAAGATGCCTCCTGCGGGCCACCTCCCGGTGATGCTCGTCCCAATGCATGAGCAGGTTTTTCTGCCCGGAGGCAAACAGGGCCCGCGGTTTGACCTGCAGGTAGTGGTGCACGACATCGAGCCAGTGGCAGCCGACGTAAGCGAACGGATTGCTCTGTTCCGCCCAGGAAAAAATTTCGGTGCTCACTTCCAGAGGTTCCTCGAGCACCGCCCGCACGCGGTTGATCGGGCCGTATTTCTCCCTGGCACGCAGCATCATCTCGCGCACGAACGGATCAAAACGCTTGTGCATGTCCACGGCAACAATCCGCTGGGCCGCGGCCGCCTTGGCAAGGATCCGGTCTGCCTCGGCGGTGGTCAGGCAGAGAGGCTTTTCGGTGATCACATCGCAGCCGGCATCGAGCGCGTCGAGAATCGGTTGCGTATGGACATGATCGGGCGTGGCGACAAACAGGATATCGGGCCGGTGGCTGGCCAGGATGTCCTTCCAGACCTGTTCGCCATAACAGGCATCGATTTTCTGGTCGGGAAAATCTTCGGCGAACCAAGCGCGAATCCGGCTGGCCGTGCCACTTTTTTCGCTGCGGGTGCCGATCGCCGAAATTCGTATTTTCACATCGGCCACCGCCGGCGCCAGATGGCTCATGCCAATACTTGTCAGCGCGCCCGCGATCCCGCCGCGGATGAAATCCTTGAAGGTTTGGCCAATGATATCATCGAAAAACATGCCGCCGCCAACGATGGCCACCTGGAGAGTTCGATCCTGCGTGTCCATGGCAAGCCCTTTTTGTGAAGTGTGCGGGAGCGTCGGCGGGCCGAAGGAAAGCTGGAACACGACCGGCCAGATACATTCCAGCTTGAAATACCCAGACTTATCTCCATGATAGCGTATGGGACCCTTGCCAAATACCCATCTCGCAAGGAACCGCACAGACACGTTGTCGCAACCAACGGAATCAATGATAATAGGACATGATAATAGGACGCGTTGACACTGCAATCCAACCTTTTGCACAACCGGACATGGCTTCAGGCGGCAAAGGCCTTGGCTGGCGATGTATCCACCAGTTCTCCCCAATCCGCCACATGTCGAATTTTGAAGTACTGAAACAGGAAGCCTCATCATGGCAGAGCCACTGCTCTATGAAACCCACTCGCATACCCCGTTGTGCAAGCATGCGACGGGGCAGCCCGAGGACTATGCAAAAGTTGCCTATGCGCGCGGATTGCGAGGCTTGACGGTGACCTGCCATAACCCAATGCCGGACGGTTTTGCCGCAAGGGTGCGGATGCGTGTCGATCAAATGGATCAGTACCTCGACATGGTTGCCCATGCGCGGGCTCTGTGGGCCGACCGGCTCGATATCCGACTGGGTTTGGAAGCGGATTACTTTGCCGGTTACGAATCCTGGCTTCAGCGACAACTCGACTCGGCCGATTTCCATTACGTATTGGGCTCGGTCCATCCGCATTTGCAAGAATTCAAACAGCGCTACTGGAACGGTGATCCGGTCGGAGCGCAGCGCACTTATTTTCGTTTATTGGCCGATGCGGCGGAAACAGGCCTTTTTGATTCCCTCGCGCATCCGGATCTGATCAAAAACCTCACCGCCCCCTATTGGGAGCCCGACAGACTGATGGCTGATATTTGCCGCGCCCTCGACCGGATCGCGACGACCGGAGTCGCCATGGAACTCAACACTTCGGGAGCCAACAAAACCATTGCCCAAATGAACCCCTTTCCCAAGATGCTCATGGAAATGCGGGCGCGGGAAATTCCCGTAACGATCGGGGCCGACGCCCACGACCCGAGCCGCGTGGGCGACCGGTTCGAATTGGCACTGGAGTTGCTCGCCCAGTGCGGGTATTCCCATGTTAGCTATTTTATCGAGCGTCGGCGGCAGGATGTGCCAATTGAGGACGGGCTGGCAAGTCTGTGCATGCCTTAGAAAACCGGTTGATGGAGGAAGCGAATTCCCATAACATTCGGCCGGAGCGCAGTCTAGAATGGATACCAAGGAGACCCCGATCCACGTTGGCGACATGAGGGCGATGATGGCAGCAAAACGATGCCTGGTACTGTGGGCGTCCGGACTGGTGATTTTTGGCTTGCCCGGCCGTTGGGCCGAGGCCGAAGAATCCAACTGGCGGACGGCTTGCAAACAGATGGTGCAACAATCCTTGGCATCCTCGGGCATCGACAATCCGCGGGTCCTGGAAGCCATGCGCAACACGCCCCGACACCAGTTTGTACCAGCGGACCAGCGGCCGAAATCTTACTACGACATGGCACTGCCGATCGGCAACGGGCAGACCATCTCACCACCGTTTATCGTGGCCACTATGACCCAGGCCATCGATCCCCAACCGACCGACAGGGTGCTGGAGATTGGCACCGGCAGTGGCTACCAATCGGCCATTTTGAGTCCCCTGGTTGCCGAGGTCTATACGATTGAGATTGTTGAGCGCCTCGGTAAGCAGGCCCGAAAAACGTTGCGCCGACTAAACTACGAGAACGTGCATACCAAGATTGGCGATGGCTACCTGGGTTGGCCCAGCCAGGCGCCGTTCGACAAGATCGTCGTCACCTGTTCCCCCGAAAAAGTGCCGCCCGCACTGATTCAGCAGCTTCGGGAAGGGGGGCGAATGGTCGTTCCGGTAGGCGAGCGATTTCAGCAAACGCTATTTCTGCTGAAAAAAAAAGACGGCAAGCTGATCGCAGAAGCCTTGGAACCCACTTTTTTTGTGCCGATGACCGGGCAGGCCGAACGATTGCGGGATCAAAAATACGACCCCAGCCAACCCCAACTAGTCAATGGAAGTTTCGAGCAGGGCGAACCGGGCGATTTGCAACTGAAGGGCTGGTATTATCTGAGACAGGGTAGTATCTTCGCGGAGTTGTCGGCACCTGACGGCGAACAGGTCCTGAGATTTCGTAACGCAACACCTGGTCGAGGCGCCCAAGCGCTGCAGGCGTTTGGCATCGACGGCCAGACGGTTCACCAACTGGACCTGTCGCTGGCCATCAAGACGACCCAGCTTCGGCCGGGAAGATCAGGCCAGGAATCGGCCCGTTTGGAGATCAATTTTTTTGACAACCGCCGGGCCCCGATCCAGCGAGAAGTAATCGGTCCCTGGCAGGGCACGATGCCTTGGCAAAGAATACACCGAATCCTTCGGGTTCCGCCTCAGGCGCGCCTGGCGGTTCTGGCAATCGGCATGTTCGGCGGCGTGGGCCAACTGTCGGTCGACGCGGTCCACTTGCAAGTGCTTGGCGCCAACACAAAAAGAAAAGCGAAATAAAATGACAGCGGTTCCAGCAATGCCTGTCTGCGTGCGACGCACAGGCAGGGCCGATGAAGCCGACCCGGACGAAGTGTTGGTAATTGGCAACGCCGGTTTCCGGACGATTTATCGGCCTGGGGCCCTTAGGGTTAAGCTGCCTTTGGGAAGTACTGGATGAAGGATAGGCGTTGGGCGGAAGAGAGAAGAGACACGTGGCATCCGCCTCACGCACACTGAGAAAACTGGCACTCGAGAAAACGGAACAGAAAGAACGGGCACATGCATTTCTTGATCATGAGTATTGCGGGGTGCGCTGCCATCGTGGCGGCTGGCATTCGCTGTCAAGCCGCGGCGCCGGTCACTGAGGTCGCGCGTCCCGACGCTGCATGCACCCAAGCCGTGCAACCTGGGCACAGCCCGGTAATCGTTTACCAGGATGGACGCCTGATCCTGCACACCGACCTGCCGCCCAGCGCAGCCCACGCAACCTTGGGAAAAATGAAACGGACCCTGCGTTTTGTTGAGAAACACTGGCGGCGCCGGCTTCGCGGATCGCTGGAATGTTATGTGGCGGAGGATGCCAGCCGCTGGCTCGACCAGGCGTTCCCGCACCCGCTGGCCCGGGTGTGGATTGAATGCATCGGTGGGGCAACGGTGAGTGAGCAGGCGCCCGCGAGCCATGCGGGGCGCGTCAAGGCCACCCTCTATGCGTCGACACGTCCGGGAGCCGCCGCCCATGAAATCGTTCACGCCTATTGCTGCCAGACTTTTGGCCAGTCGGGCCCCGATTGGTACAACGAGGGCCTGGCCACGGTCGTCGGTTTTGGCGGGCGCGACGGCCAGGGTGTTCAATGTCCCCTGGAAGTGCTCGCGACATTGCGGCAAGAATCACCTCAAACGGTGCGCCAGTTGGTCCAACATCAGCCGTTCACTTCGGCCACCCACGACGCGTTGGCGCAAATGGTGGCGGGCCGCGGCAGCGCGCGGGGGCAAGTACCGATAAGTTGCTGGACTTCCGCCGACGCCGAGAATTTGACCGCCATGCGCAAAGCGTATGACCGGAGTTGGTCGCTCTGTTATTTATTGCTCCACGACCCGAACTATCAGAGCCAGTTCCGTCGGTTGGGCACTACCTACCTGACCGGCCACCGGCCTTCCTACCAGCAGACGTTTGGAGCGGTTCATCAGGAGCTGGCATTCGATTACCGGGCCTTTATGCAGCACGTCGATATGGGGTATCGAGTGGATCTCTGCTCCTGGGAATGGCACAAGCGATTCCGCCCATTGGAATGGAATGGCTCGCGCAGCAGGACCATCAAAGCCGCCCGTGGTTATCAGGCCACCGGAGTGGAAGTCGTCGGTGGCCAGCGTTATCACTACGCAGCCCAAGGCAACTGGAGCATGTCGTCCGATGCATGCAGCACCGATGCAAACGGCGCGACGGACGGCTCGGGACGGCTGGAGGCGGTGGTCATGCACGCCTATCAGCTCAGCGAGCCCTTCGAGTTAGGCACCTCGGGAAGATTTTTAGCACCCGTTTCGGGCCATCTTTACGTTCGCTGCCGTGACTGCTGGAACCAGTTGGCTGACAACCGGGGCACGCTCAAGGTTACCTTTTCGCGTGTTCGCGGTGACTGACTAAGGGCAACCCTAAAGGTTGGGGTTAAACTGATTCAGGCACAATTGCCGGTAGCGGCCGTCCAACTGCAGGAGCTGCCGATGGTTGCCCGCCTCGGCAATGTGGCCCGCTTCGATCACCAGGATCCGATCCGCCGCCCGGATGGTGGACAGACGATGGGCGATGATAAAACTGGTGCGGCCTTGGAGCATCTGGTTAATTCCCGTTTGAATCAGGTGTTCGGTTTCAGTGTCGACCGAGGAAGTCGCCTCATCCATCACAAAGATTTGCGGGTCCGCCAGGATGGCCCGCGCCAGGGCCAGCAATTGTTTTTGCCCGGTTGACAGGTTGTCGCCCCCTTCGCCCACCTCGGTATCGTATCCTCGGGGCAAATCCTGGATGAAAGAACTGGCGTTCACCAGCTGGGCCGCTTCGAATATTTGCTGCTCGCTGGCAGCCAGATTGCCATAGGCAATGTTGTCGCGAATCGTGCCGCTAAACAGGTGCGGGGTCTGCAACACAATCCCCAGGTTCGAGCGCAGCCATTGGAGACTTCGCCGGCGGTAATCGGTACCATTGAGCTCGATCCGACCCGCGGTCGGTTCGTAAAATCGGCAGAGCAGGTTGACGATGGTCGATTTACCGCCCCCCGTGGGTCCCACCAGGGCAACGGTCTGGCCGGCGGCCACCTCCAGGTCGAAGTCTTGCAAAACCGTAGGTCCATTCTCATAGGCAAATCGCACCTGAGCAAAACGGATCGACTCAATCCGTTGCGGCCCCCCATCGGGGGCTCGCCCCGCGGGCGCTGTGCTTTGCTCTTTAGCAAGAGCCATCCGTACGTCCGGCGAATCGGCAATGGCCGGCTCGGTGTTCAATAATTTCTGGATTCGTTCGGCCGCGGCCTGAGCCATTTGGATCTCGGCGAACTGGCGCGCCACCTGCTGAATGGGTTCGAAAAACAATCCCGCGTAATTCATAAAAGCAATCAGCGTACCGATCGACATGCCACCAGCGAGCACCAGCAATCCACCCTGCCATAAGGCCAGGCCGGTCATGACACTGGCCACCGCGATCACCAGCGGAACGTAAACAGCCGATTGCAACGCATTTTGGAGCGAGTGCTGGAACATCTGCCCAGAGGCATGTTGGAATTCTTCCAGATTCTTGGCTTCACGCACCAGCGCTTTGGTCGTTCGTACGCCCATGATGCTCTCGTTAAACGCGGCCGTAATGCGCGCATTGGCACGGCGGACCAGACGCGCGGATCGCAGCAGTCGGCGTTGAAATAAGAAACTGATCGCGAGCAAAGGTGGGACGACCGCCAGGACAAACAGAGCCAATTGCCAATGGAGCAGCAACATCATGACCGAAATGCCGGTAACCATGGTCATGGCCCACACGCAGTCCAGCAAACTCCAGCCAATAATCCGCGACAGGCGATCGCAATCCGAGGTGAGCCGGGTCAACAGCCAACCGACGGGGCGGCGGTCATAATAAGAGAAAGGCAAATGTTGAAGCTTGTGAAAACAGGCCTCACGAATCTGAAAGCTGACTCCCGTGGCGATGCGACCAGCCAGGAGAATAAATCCCAGGATGGCCAGGCAAAGCAGAATCACCACCACAGCGTATTGGCCGGCCAGAGGCTGCAGTCGTCGGTCGAATCCCGTGCTGGCCACTTGGTCGATAATACGCCCTGTAAGGTAAGGCAGCAGGACCTCGCAGCTGGCGATACTCATGGCAATTGCCGCCAGTCCGGCCGCATGCCAGCGAAAATCCATTGCCAGCTGAAGGATTTGCCACCAAACGCGCAAATCGAACTGGCTCGCATGATGTTCGGCGGTTTGACTGTTATCGGTCATGAATCCTGCCTGCTGGCAGCGCGCCCGGTGGCAGCCTATCGTGCAAATCGGCCTGCACTTGTGTTTCGAGTTGCCACAGTCTCCGGTAAAGTCCATTTTCGTTCTGCAATTGCTCGTGCGTTCCAAACTGCGCCACACGGCCCTGGTCCAGTACCAAAATCCGGTCCGCCGCCCGCAAGGTCGACAGACGGTGGGCAATGACCAGGGTTGTCTGCCGACCGTGCCGTGTGCCCAAAGCACGGAGGATCAGTGTTTCGGTTTCGGTGTCGACCGCGCTGAGGGCATCGTCCAGGATCAGGAATGGCGAAGTTTGCAGCAAAGCCCTCGCCAGGGCAATCCGCTGGCGTTGTCCGCCCGACAAAGTCACACCCCGTTCGCCGACCAGTGTCGTATAACCATGGTCAAATCCCACGATAGCATCATGGACCGACGCGAGCTGGGCAACTTCCTGGACGGCGCTCAGCGAAACATCCGCCTTGCCCAGAGCAATGTTTTCGTGGAGCGTCTTGGAGTAAAGAAACGGCTGCTGCATCACCACCCCAAGGAGTCGACGTGATTCACTGCGCCGGGTATGGCTCAATTCTTTTCCGGCAAGCTGAATCGAACCGCTGTAGCCGTCATAAAACCGCAACAAAAGACTCACGAGGGTCGACTTTCCACAACCCGAGGGCCCCAGAATGGCAACGGTTTCTCCCTGCCGCACATCAAAAGAGACCTCGTGCAGTACCCGATTTTTCGGATCGTAGCCAAAACTCACGTCGCTAAAACGGAGTGCCACTTTTCCAGGGCTGCGATCCATCGGCCCAGCGACCTGGCAAAGGGACGGATCCGATGGGGCGATCTTATCCGCTCCCGACCATTCTGTTTCCTGAGGAACATCCAGAATTTCCTCGATCCGGCGGAAAGCGACTACCGCTTTGCCAAGTTCGGTCAGCAAACGGCCCATCTGCCGGATTGGCCAGATATACATGTTCACCAACAATAAAAAGGCGACCAAGGTGCCGACCGAAAGCATGCCCTGGGCAACCCAGAATGCGCCTACCAGTAACACGGCCGCCTGCTGGCCGAAGACCAACAGGTCGGAGGTGGGCCAGAACAACGAAATGAGCCGTATCAGGCGGTAATTTCGCCCCCGGAAGTTGTCGCTGGCGGCAGCGAATTTTTCACATTCGTGCATTTGGCGGTTAAACGCTTTGACCACCCGAATACCGGTAAGATTTTCCTGCAGCACAGTGGTCATCCGACCTTCGGCTTCATCCATCGCCAGAAACACGGGTTGGATTCGCATGAAAAAAAAGATACTGAAGCCAACGATCAGCGGCGCGCCCGTCAGGGCCACAATCGCTAGTTCCCAGTTCAGCAGGAACAAAATCGGAATGACGCTAAGCAGCAGCAGCGTGGCCCGGCCGATCTCAATAAATTGCAATGACAAAAACCGGTGAAGTGTTTCCACATCCGATGTGCAGCGCTGCACCAGATCGCCCGTTTCCGCCCGATCGTGATAGCGGCAAGGCAAACGCTGCAAATGGTCGTACAGCCGATTGCGCAGATGGCGGATGATTCTTTCGCAGGCAAGCGCGGATTGGCGGCCATTAAAAAACAAGCAGGCGCTGCTGCCCATTGCCAACAAACCGATCAGCAGGGCCGCCCGGAACAGGATGGATTCCTGGTCGGGGTCTGCAGGGTCGGAACTCCCTGGCAGCAGCCACGGCATGGACAGTGAGCCACTGGCCATGGAATCGGTACCTGGCTGGCCGCTGACGACGACATCAATCGTTCCACGGATCACCAGAGGCCCCAGGTAGGCCAGCAAGGTGGCAAGGATCAGAAAGATCCATGCGCTCGCATACAGGCGGCGCGACCCGTCTGTGATTCGCCAGAATGTCTGCATGTGCTCGAGCATGAAATGGATTCTTCCGAAGTGGCGCATTGCAAAGTAGCTGGAAGACACCAGCACGCGACACAAGGTTCGCCGTGGTTGCCGCTTTACGACCCGGGCGTTTCCCCGGCCGCCGGCAGGACGGGTAAAACGACTGGCAGGATCGCAACTCGCATCCTCCCACAGGTTGAATGATCTAAGGAATCGTCGCACATTTGCCACGCCCGGGTCAACAAGTTGTGAATATTGTCATGGTTGCTTAGACTACCGGCTCCCGAGGCGATCCGATTACTCTCACCTGGGGCACCGTGCCAGATGGAACAACCATTGTTGGCACCGAGGGCACTTCGGCGAGCGACCTGCTTGCCTTTCTCAACACTGAGATTGGCCTCATGGCCGGAGATTGGCTGCCTCTCTTTGAAGATTCGTACGACCGATTCAGCCAGCTTTCGGGGCTGACGTTCCAACATGAAACCCAAGACAGCGGAGCGACACTTAACCACTCGACCTTTCCGCAAGGTTCCCTGGGACAACAGGCCGACATGAGAATTGGCGGCCATGCGATCGATGGTCAATCTGGCGCCAACACGCTGGTCATGACCCCCGACACCAGCAGGGGTCCACGACTACCAGGGGACCGCCCGCCAGCGCCAGTGGGGCGCTACGGTATAATCGAACCGGATCGATTCTCCAGGGGCAAGCCGGATAGATTGGCCCGTCCGCAGCCCAGCGTCGAATGGCTGCAGGTTTCCTTCGACATCGCCCACCGTCCAGGCAGAAACCACTCCCGGGCGAACAATCATGATTTCTATGCCCGTACATTGCCGGTTAGTGATGGCGGTACCGGAAGATGGCAGCGGGGGAGTCGCCACCGAAAAGCCGCCCGCCCGCGTTGCCACGACACGATTGGTGGGCCGGCTGGCATGATTGGTCACCCCATTGGGCAAGCGGCCGGCGACCACCAGGTTATCCCGGGCGGAGGCTTCAAACACGAGATCCTGGCCTGGGCTTGTCTCGGCAGCGCTTAGCTCGAGTAAATTGTCGACCCCAAAGATACGGGCGCCGACGGCTCCCGGGATGCCCTGGCCGTCCATGGCGGCCCGAACACGGTTGTTCGCAACCTGCCCATGGTCGCCCAATGTGCCCAGCTGCAGATGGATTCGACAAAGGTGCAGAAAAGGCACATCGATCCAATTGTTCGAGCAACGCCCGGTGAGCAGCAAGCCCGTCCGGCAGCCAACAATCTCCATGACCGTAATCCGGTTGTCGTTCAAGGACCCCTTGGTCGCGTCCAGCCAGAGCCCCGTCCCACGCCAGGCATGCTGCCGATCCAACACGTCGGCAAATGGTTTGCCACCTTTCCAGGCGCCGCCACCTCCGACCAGGGCGTTGACATGAATGGTCGTGGTGGTGACGACTTGGAAACGGTCGGGCCCGATGGCCGCAGGCTGGATTCGCAAAACGGCCCCAGCGGAATTGCTGGAGATAATACCAAATTTGTAGTGGCAACTCATCTGCGAATCCATCACGATGGCGTCTCCCTGCGAAGGCCGGTACTGAATGACATATTCACCACCGTCCAAGCGAAAGTCCTGCAGCCAGGGAATCCGCAGAGTGGTATCGAGAAAATAGACCACCCCCTGGTTTTGCCCCGAAGTCAGATTGCCGCCAACGATAAATATGTTTTGGGTTGTTTCCTTGGCCCGGTCGAATGCCTCCTGCAGGCCGGAAGTCCTGGTTCCCGGTGTCAACGGCCCGTAATCGCCTTCATCCCGTGGACCTTGGGGGCTGACCACAAGATAGCCCAACGGATGCTTTTGATTCACCGCCGTATTTTGTGCGGGACCTTTTCCCTCCTGGGCCGAAGCCGCAGATATGCCCGCTGCCAGAGCCGCGGCCAATCCGACGCACAGGCCAGCGCATCGATGGATGCTGCGTTTCATAGTGATTTGCTTGCCTTATGTGATGATTGATGATAGATCGCTACCACGCTTCCAGACTCTGAGGAATGTCTCACCTTCAATAGCGACGTGGATCGGACACGTTATGGATGAACTCAGCCAGCACTTGTGACGCTAGGACCAACGAGTCCTCGGCGTCCAGGACTGGTCTATCTTTTCCCTGGAATCTCCATGCCGCGGGTGCTCGACTACCTCAAGCTGGACCAGGAAACTTGTGTCAATTCCTCTCAGCATCAAGTATTTCCGCAAGCAAATCGTCTTCGCCGCATAGTGGCTTAAGAACCTTCCCGAGAGGCATAGGCTGCAAATCCCGCAGGCTCTGGCGGTTTCGGATGCACTGGTCACGCTAGAGGGCCATAGATTCTCGGATCAACTCGGAAGCCGCCGGTCATTGCAGCGGGCGTATTCCTGGAAGGCGCGGTAAACCGGTTCTGATACATTAACGGTTATTGCCTTCATATATGTACCCTACTGCACGCTTTCGCTCGGATCAAGCAGTCCAAGGGGACTTGGAAAAGTCGTTCGAGGACATGTGTCTCATCATTTATCGTGCTCGCGTTCAACAGCTGGCGGCATGGTCAGCACGTTTCCCTCCGGCGACGGCACGGCCGCCGTGGTCGATATCGATCTGGCCCTCGCCCAGTTCGGCCTGGGCTTGAGCCTCTCAAGCTAGGGACCGTGACAATACCCTATGGGTACGTGGACATCCCGACCCTGCTGAATTCCCGCGGCGCCCATGCCATGGATCGGCCGTCCATGCCATAGAATGGCCGCTTGTGCCCTTGATACAAAACTCGAAAGAAGGCAGGCACGAATCCGAGCACCATGAACGTTCAAATTCATTTTCTCATCCGTGCACGACAATCGACAAAGGCAAGACGGCTGGATCAGACCAGATTCGGCGCAGAAATCCAATTGGCAGTGGCTCGGCAGAGATCGGCGCAGCCGTTTACCCGGTCCAGCAAGCCCGCGGAGAAAAGCCCGCCGAGGGCCGCTAAGGAGAACTGGGTGCAGTGTATGATCAGCATCTGGGTTGGATCCGCAACATCTCGGCGGGCGAATCGGGCCATTTCCACTACCTCCGGATAGGATGAACTGGGTAGTGAACAATAGCATACTTTCAACCCTTGTCTGCCATGCCGTTTGTGGGTGTTCCTTGCTTCCAACAGGCCATGGCTAGTCAAGCCGTTTGTGGGTGTCCCTCGATGATTCCCTCGATGATTCATGTTGAATGAGATAGAAAAACTCTGGCCACCAGCCCTTTCATAGACTTGATTCGCACGCCCGCTTGCACGATACTCCATGCTTCAACATGGATGCTGGACTTATTTTAGTGCCCAACACATCCTGAAGCCACTCTGCGCCCATGACGCTCCTCGATTATAGTATCGTTGTGTTTTACCTCGGCGCCATTGTCCTTATTGGGCTGCTCTTGCAGCGTAAAGCGTCTCAAGGCATCGATTCCTATTTCCTGGGCAACCGCCGCCTGCCCTGGTGGGTGCTGGGCGCGTCGGGCATGGCCTCGAACACCGATGTGGCCGGCACGATGATCAACACCGCGTTCATCTATGCCTTGGGCACGAAAGGATTTTTCATCGAGACCCGGGGCGGGATGGTCCTGATCATGGCTTTTCTGATGGTGTACATGGGCAAATGGAACCGGCGTTCCCGGGCGATGACTCAGGCCGAATGGATGGTGCTCCGCTTTGGGAAAGGCCGCGAGGGTGACCTGGCACGCATCCTCAGCGCCGTGGCCGCCATTCTCTTCACCATTGCCATGATCACGTTCTTTGCCATGGGAGCCGGCAAATTTGTCGGGGAACTTTTGGGGCTCGACCCCAGACTGGCGGCCCTGCTGATGATCATCCTGGCGACCATCTACACCGTGGCGAGTGGTCTCTATGGAGTAGTTTGGACGGACGTCTTTCAAGGCGTGCTGATCTTCGGAACCATTCTGTTTATCTGCTACAAGGCCATGGCTCTCGTTACCCTGCCCGAAGAATTCTTTATTTCGGTCCCCCTCGGAGATGGCCAATTCCAGACCATCAAGACCACCCTGGCCGAATGGACCCGGATCACCCCGCCGGCGCGAATCGGCATGCCAGGCGAATACTCCATTTATAACCTGTTCGGCTTGACTCTGCTGTTTTATCTGTTCAAGGTGACCCTTGAAGGCAGCGGTGGCGGCAGCGGCTATATGCTCCAGCGTTACTTTGCCGCCCGGAGCGACCGGGAGGCAGGCCTGCTCTCTTTGTTCTGGACCTGTCTGCTGGCCTTCCGCTGGCCGCTCATTGCAAGCTTTGCCATGCTGGGCGTCTTTCATGGCATCACCCACCCGGAGGGGCTCATCGCCGACCCGGAACTAGTACTGCCGACGGTCGTTCGGGAATACATCCAGCCCGGCGCCAAAGGACTTCTGGTAGCCGGGCTGATGGCTGCGGCCATGTCTACTTTCGACTCGACCGTCAATGCCGGAGCGGCCTACTGGGTGAAGGACCTCTATCAAGCCTATCTCAATCCACAGGCTTCCGAAAAAAGGCTGCTACTACACAGCCGTGCCGCGTCGGTCGCCATCGTCTTCGTCGGGTTGCTATTGAGCTATTCCATCAGCAACATCAATGAGATCTGGGGCTGGATCACCATGGGCATCAGCGCCGGCATGTTCATTCCACTCGTGCTGCGCTGGTACTGGGCACGATTCAATGGCTACGGCTTTGCCATCGGGATGGCGGCGGGCCTGATCGCCGCGGTGTTCACCAAGTTACTGGGCAGTGGCCTGCCGGAGTACACGTCGTTCATGATCGCCAGTGGATCTTCGTTTGCCGGCTGCGTGGCAGGTACTTATCTGACCGCGCCCACAAACAGCAGGGTGCTCGAACAATTCTACCAGGTGACCCGTCCCTTCGGATTTTGGGGATCCACTCGCAATACGTTGGACCCTGCTGCCGTCATGGAAATCCACGCTGAAAACCGGCGTGACATCCTTGCCCTCTCGTTTGCCGTGCCCTGGCAGATCGTCCTGTTTTTGCTGGGAATGATGATCATCATGAAGCAGTGGAGCCACGCCACTACCTTGGCCGTGTTACTCATTCCCCTTTCAATGGGTCTCTACTGGTTCTGGTTTCGGCATTTGTCTGAAGAGGCGGAGATGGAATGAGTTGCGGAGGCGCGCTGAATCCACCTTCCACAATCCTCACCCGACCTCAGAAGGCGTCTCAGACCATGCGGATCACAAATCGAAACCGGCCATCTTCTTCGTACCACATCGGAAAGTTCGTGCCCCAGATATTGTTGTAGAGGTTGAAATAAAAGCCCTTATCCAAAATGGGTTGGCTATTATTGAAATCCAACAGCGCGGGTTCGCCGGGCGCCACGAGAGGCACATCGAGCGTTTCGATCCTCAATGCCTCTTGATCCTCCCAATAGCTCACTCCACCATCCACCGCATGCAGCTTACGGTTGCCGTTGTGAACCACATCGAAGGGAGAAATACGTTGCCCCATCTTTTCCAGAAACCAGCCATGATCATCCGTTCCGGCAGGCGCGAAAGAAAACCAGAGAGCCTCTGGGAGACGGCAAGCCGGTTTGTCAAACCACTGCAGGGTAACATGAATCGTCGGCTCCTGTTTCGGCAGGTCCATCTCGACCGTGAACACCCGAGGGCAACCATACAGCGCCGTGCAGCGCTCCGGCATGGTCGTCTCCAATAGAAAATGATGCCCGGCTTCGTCCACGCGTACAAACATTTCGGATACCGAAGGCTCCCACCATTGGCTCACCGCACCAGCTTGTTCGATTCCCGGTTTTGTATTGTCCAGGATCGCCCATCCCGGCTTGCGGACAAGATACTGGTTCAAAAAGCGGTCATAATCGGCTGCCGAAAAAGTCTGATACCGGATCCACCCCCACCAATGATCGGAACCGGCCCAGATTCGCCCACCCTGCTTCCGCACCAATCGATCCACGGCTCCAGTGCCGGCATCAAATCGAAGAAAAAAGTGGTCCGTCTCAAACAGCGAGGATTTGTCCAGCACGGATTGAAAACCCTGCCTGTTAGGGCGAACGGGTTCTAATAATTTCAGATGGTCGCGCGCCAGCTCGGCTAAGGAAGTATCTCCCAACGCCTCGATCGCTTGATTCAGATAAGCGCGTTGTTCGGCCCAGGATGCTTCCATCTTGCGATATGAAGGTTCGATGCGCGCTGCCTGGAATGCATCTCGTTCATATCGCTCATAGTCAGCCAGGTGTGTTTTTTCATCCAGGCCCCAGGTATGTTCGGGGACACACAACAAGCAACGGGAAAATTCAGCCAACGCGGATTCATCCAAACGCAGCGATGCGTCGCCAAGCCAACCGGTTCGGAGACGGCACAAGGCACGGTATCGACTCACTTTCCCAGGATCCGAGCCCACCCCATGAATCCACGTGTCGCCTATCTCCCCGGTAACAACGGGCAACTGGGCTTTGATCCGAAGCAAGGCGGCTGCATACGAATCCAGTGTGGACGCCCGCACCAGCGCGCCGGGGAACGCCGCTCGAATTTTGTCAAAAATGGCCCGGACTTGTTCGGCCGATTGCGGCCCCAAGTTGTCGTTGGTAAACCCGAAAGCGAGAAATTCCGACCAACCGGGAATGGCCATCGCACCACCATAGGCATGCTGGTACATCACGACCACCTCCGCCCCACCTGCGTCCCGCCAGACGAATACGGGCGGCACGTCTGGAGGCGTCGCGGCCTCATTGACCCCGATGTGCAAGAAGGCAATATGGGCCTCGGCCAGCAATGGCAATACCGCGCGGGTATGGCCGGGCACGTCCGTCATCTTGGCCGCGATGGTCTGCTTGTCAAAACGCCGGTCCAGGATCCGGGAAAGCTCCAAACCAGATCGGAACAACGATGCGTCCATCAGCTCGCTGTGAGTCGTGAAAGGAAGTCCATGCCAGACAATGTCGCCCGCTTCGATGGCCGCTTCCATGCGTCTTCTGTCCCGCGCAGCGGCATGTTCCAGATAGCTGTAGATCAGCCAGGCGCCCGTGGTCCAGACCATACGCTCCGTGCTCCCTGCCCGGCGCAGGCGTTCGGCCGTTTCAAGAACTTGAGGAATAAACACATCCACGTACTGGGCTGTCACCGCCCGGGCAAAATCGGTAAAGCCAAAGTCGAAATGCGTTTTAAATACGAGATGGACGGTTTTAATGGGAGAGGTCATGGATTTTCCACACCATAGATTTGTGCTGTTGCCGCATCGTGACGCCAGTTGGCAAGAATGCGAGATCGTCGCGTGGTGCGGCTCGCGTGGCGGCTCATTTTCTTATAGACTGGCAGCATGGCGTACGTCAGTACCAGCGGGCGGAGGGTATTGATCTTGCCTTGGGATTCAGCGTATCCGTTCACGGCCGTGGGCTCAGGCTCTTGTTGATCATACTCCAAATTACAACGCCGCGACTATATAGCGCCGGAAATCAGGGGAGTAGGATGAACCGTTTGCACGCCCACCGGATCGGCTTTCTGGCCACTGTTGAAATCACTGGACATCAATGATCATGACTCGACTCACCCCTTCCCGTCGCTGGTTTCTAAAAGCTTCCGCTGCCCTGGTGGGGGCAGCCCCACTCAGCGCCGGCTTGCTCCAAGCGCAATCGAATAAAGCTCTTAAGCCGCTGGTTGCCTATGTCGGCACCTTCAGCTCTCCGCTTCGCGATGGTTTGTCGACGCAAGTGGATCTGCCCCCCGGCAATGGCCGCGGCATACACCGATTCCAGGTGAATCGCACCACCGGGGCGATGACGCCCGCCGGCATTTATGAGCTGGGAACAAGCCCTAGCTGCCTGGTTTTGAATGCAGCAGGAACCCGGCTTTATTCCACCAATGAGACGGATCGCGTGGGGGAAGACAAACAAGGCACGGTCAGTGCCTTCTCCATCGATCGGGCAGACGGGCATTTGACGCTGCTGGGCTCCGTCCGTTCCGGCGGCGCTGGTCCGACCTACGTGAGCATCCATCCGTCAGGACGGTTTTTGTTGGTGGCCAACTATTTTGGCGGTTCCGTGACGGTGTTACCGATTCTTCCGGACGGCCGGTTGGGCGACGCCACGGACATCAAGAATGATGCCGGCAAGCCTGGCCCCATCAGGGCGACCCATGCTCCACCAGGTAGCTTTGCCATCAGCGGACACGATCGGACTCATGCGCACATGATTCAGGCCGACCCTTCCGGACACTTCGTGTTGCATGCTGACCTGGGCATGGATCAAATCTTTATCTGGAAGTTCGACGAGCAGATGGGCAAGCTAATTGCGAACCAGCCGCCCACGGTCTCGTTATCACCGGGGGACGGGCCCCGACATTTCCATTTTCACCCCAATGGTCGATGGTTCTACTCCATTCAGGAGGAAGGCTCGACCATCGTGTCATTCGATTACGATGCGCGCGCGGGGCGTTTGACCTCACGGCAGACAATCTCCACGCTACCGCCCGGGTTTGCGGGCAGTAATTTCTGCTCCGAGATTTTAGTTTCCGCCGACGGGAAATTTGTTTATGCCGGCAACCGGATGCACGACAGCATCGGAATCTTTTCCATTGGTCCCAACGGCAACCTCGCCTTCATCGGGGAAGAAGGGACCCGAGGAAATTATCCGCGCAGTTTCAATTTCGACCCCACGGGTCAGTGGCTCTATTGTTGCAATCAGCGGGCCGACAACATTACCGTCTTTCAAGTGAATCGTAAGACCGGCGGCCTCAAATTCACCGGCCATTACACCCCGGTTGGCAATCCTTCGAGCATCGTTTTCCTTGATCTTGCCAAGATGGACTGAAAAAAACGGGGCCGCGTTTGCTGGCGCGACCCCGTCGCCCGGGAACGGGTCTTTGGCATGGACGGAACAGAATGCGTTACTTCACTTCAATCCGTTTCGGTTTCGCTTCGGGTTTCTTGGCCACGGTGACGTGCAACACCCCTCGCTCCAGACTTGCATCGATCGAATCGGGGTCGATCGTCTCGGGCAAGGAGAGGGTGTAAACCGATTTTCCGTAACGTCGCTGGTCGGTTTGGCCTGTGGCCCGCTCAGGCGCCTTGCGTTCGGCACTGATCCGCAGTTCACCCTGATCGTAAGTCAACTCCACATCCTCGCGGGAAACTCCCGGCACATCCAATTCAACGTGGTAGGTTTCTTCGTCTTCCCACGTGTTGGCCGCTTGGACCCAGCCACTTCCTGGACTGGGCAGAGTGCTGAGACTTCTGGCAATTTGAGGGCCGAAGAACTGGTTGACCAGTGAATCGACATCGCTCCAGTGGGTTGGCAGGAACTCACGCAAACGATTTTTGGTTAAGTTTGTAGTCATTTTGGCACCTCCTTTAAGGTCATAAAAAAAACTTGATTTTTGTTGCAGCTCGACAAGGGGCAATGCGACAACCGCTTTTCCTCCTTCTCGTTAGTGTAATTAGAGCAACGTTTGTGCCAATGAATCAGGATTCTCAATAAATCCCTAAACCCTTTCGCACTAGTATCTTAAAGATTGTCACGTGGGAGAGAAAAGAGCCTTGAATGCCATAATGGCAGCCTTCGAGGCGAGGCGTTACCCAAGGGAAGCAAATGAAACTGCCATAATGGCACTATAGTGATGCGACCCAGGCACGTACGATTCAGTTACGTACCACTCGCATAGCGGGTGGCTTACGAACATGAACGAGTATCCTCATTTTCCGAACGCAATGCCGGCGGCGATGGCCGCACCGATCAGTCCCAGTCCCACGACGATGCCTACCCAGCGGCCAGGGGTATGTTCCTTTTCCAGCACTGGCAACTCGCTGGTCAGTCTGGTCAGATCAGGGCCAAACTGGTCATTCAAATGTTCCTTCAGCAGGCCTTGAACGGCCCGCGCATTGAAGGGCCTCTGCTGGGGATCTTTGGCTAACAATTGCATGATCAATTCCTCCAGCCATGCTGGGCAATCGACACCAGATGCCCTTAACCCTTTGGGTTGGTGATGGAGATGCTGGTCCCAGATCTGGGCAAAATTAGCTCCTACGAAGGGGGGTTGGCCGGTCAGCATTTCCACCATCACGCAGCCCAGCGAATAGAGATCCGCTTTGCCGGTAATCGACCCTTCAGCGCAGATTTGCTCTGGGGCCATATAGGCATAAGTGCCTACTGTGATTCCATCGGCCGTGATATCGGCATCGTGGGTATCGTGGGCAATACCAAAGTCGCCTAAAATCAGCTTGCCGTCTGCAGCAAAGAACAGATTACTGGGCTTCAAGTCACGATGGATAATTCCGTGGTTGTGGGCATGCTGCAAGGCAGAGGCGATTTGCGCTCCATAGGCGGCCACCTGTTGCCAGGACATCGGTCCATACTGCTTCAATCGATCCTTCAGGGAGCCGTGAGTCAGCAACTGCATGGCGTAGAAGAATTGGCCATCCATCAAGCCACCACCATAATGCCGGACGATATTAGGATGGTTCAGACGCTGCATGATGACGATTTCACGTTGAAACCGATCGACAATATTCGGATCGTGGGAAACCGTGGGATGCAACAACTTGATCGCCACCGGACCATCCAGATCGGGACTTTCAGCCCGATAGACTGCGCCTACCGTGCCTGAGCCGAGTTGTTCTTTAAGCTGAAAGGTGGTCGCTGTGGGGATGAACTTCAGCTTGGGCGAAGGCGGGGAATTAGGAGAGTCGGCCATCGATGGGAACCTTCGCACATCGTTGAGAACATCTTGAGCAAGGGCGAATACGCAAGCGAATACGCCATTCTCTCCCTACCATACACGGGTCTGCCGGGGTCTGAAATGCCCATTGGGGTGGCAAATGGTGCTCGCAACATAGGCATGCTGAAGAAAAATCGTTCCCTGGAGGACCGCAAATGGGCCGGCCTATCAGTAGCTAAATGATTGCTGGTTATGGGTTTAGCGTTGCACAAGCCCGTTTTGGCGCTGGCTGGCATCCGACTTGCTAAGTAGGATGTTAATCCGGGAGTTTTGTTTTCGGCCAAGTCCCTGGTAACTGGGCGTGGCGTGACGTACCATACGGGCTTGGCCAAACGGCCCTGAAGCTAGGCATTCTCTCAATCCCATGTTCGAGTTTTTACTGCGTTTTACGTGAGCCGGAAATAATGGGCTTGCCGTAACGGCGATATTACTGGTCGTGGAAGGACCTTCTCTTGGTCCTCCGATAAATCACCCGATTGAAGCGAGGAGTTAGTTGAAGAAATGAGTTACAAACTTGAATACATTTGGTTGGACGGCTACATCCCTGAGCCCAGCATTCGAAGCAAGACCAAGATTGTTAGCAGCGAACCGGTCAGCGTCGAAGATTGTCCGGGCTGGTCATTCGATGGCAGTTCGACCGAACAGGCCGAGGGCAGCTCTTCCGATTGTCTGCTCAAGCCCGTGCGGATGATCCATGACCCGAAACGCAAAAAAGCCTCACTCGTACTTTGCGAGGTGCTCAATGCCGACGGTACGACGCATCCATCCAATGTTCGCGGCACGTTTGAGGATGATCGTGATTTGTGGTGCGGTTTCGAGCAGGAATACACGATCATGGTCGGTGAGCGGCCGCTTGGTTTTCCCAAAGATGGTTATCCAGGGCCTCAGGGGCCATACTACTGTTCGGTGGGAATCGACAATTGTGTCGGCCGGGAAATTGTCGAATCGCACCTGGATACCTGCCTGGAAGCAGGCCTGGCGATTACCGGAATCAACGCCGAAGTGATGAAAGGTCAATGGGAATACCAGTTGTTTGGCAAAGGAGCCAAGGAGTCCTGCGATGACCTGTGGTTGTCCCGTTTTTTGCTCTACCGGAATGCCGAGGATTACGGCGTAACGATCGAATTGCACCCCAAGCCAATCAAGGGCGACTGGAATGGTAGCGGCATGCATACTAATTTTTCCACGACCCCAATTCGTGAACAGGGGGGCGAGAAGATGATCACGGATATCTGTGAAAAATTCAAGCATCGGCATGATGAGCATATAACGGCCTACGGTTCGGATAACGATCAGCGTCTGACCGGATTGCACGAAACCCAGTCGATCGACCAATTCAGCTATGGTGTCAGCGACCGGGGAGCTTCCATCCGCATTCCCGTTGGCACGGTAAGCAATGGCTGGAAAGGTTATCTGGAGGATCGCCGCCCGGCATCCAATGCCGATCCTTACAAGGTGGTAGCCCAGATTCTCGGCACGCTCCGTTCGTAACAGGACGGCCGCCCACAGAGTCTGTTTCCACAGGATTTGCTTCCGAAAGGTGGGCTTGGCCGCCTCAGGCAGCGGTCGCCCTGGAAAATGCCGGAAAACGGCTGCGGCTCCTGCCCGGAGTGACAATTGCCTGCCCTAAGAAACAAGGCCCTTTTCTGCCGACTGCTGGCAGCGAGGGGCCTGTTTTGTTAACGGCCCGATTGTGCACCCAGGTTCGATCGCAGTAGGATTATCAATACGGTAGTTCCCATCCCATTGCGTTCCATTGGAAAGGCGATTGCAATGACACCACAAGATGTCCTCGCGCTGTGCCGCGAACGGGGAGTGAAGGCTGTGGACCTGCGGTTCATGGATTTTCCCGGGATTTGGCAGCATTTCACGATCCCCGTCGACAAGCTCGACGAGGATACTTTTGAGGATGGCCTGGGATTTGATGGCTCGAGCATTCGCGGCTGGCAGGCGATCAACGAAAGCGACATGCTGCTGGTCCCTCAACCGGAAACCGCGGTGATCGATCCCTTCACGTCGCTGCCCACCTTGAGCATCATTTGCAATATCCAAGATCCGATCACCCGTGAAGACTACACCCGCGATCCGCGGAACGTGGCCCGCAAGGCGGTCAACTATCTCCGGAGCACAGGCATTGCCGATACGTGCTACGTCGGGCCAGAAGCGGAATTCTTCATTTTTGACGACATTCGCTTCGACCAAACGCCCAACAGCGGCTACTTTTTTATCGACAGCATCGAAGGGGAATGGAACCGGGGCAAGGATACGCGTGCCGCGGGCGAAGGGCCCAACCTGGGTTACAAGCTGCGGCACAAAGAGGGCTATTTCCCAGTGCCTCCGTCTGACCAACTCATGGACATCCGCAATGAGATGATGCAAACGCTTATCGACTGTGGCCTGGACGTGGAGTGCCAGCATCACGAGGTGGGCACAGCCGGGCAATCGGAAATCGACTTGAAATACGCCGATTTGGTCTCCATGAGCGACAATATTTGTCTCTACAAATACATCATCAAGAACGTTGCCAAACGCAACGGCAAAACAGTCACCTTCATGCCCAAGCCGATTTTCAGCGACAATGGTTCCGGCATGCACATTCATATCTCCTTATGGAAAGGGGAGCACCCCCTGTTTGCCGGCAGCGGCTATGCGGGGCTGAGCGACGAAGCGATCTATGCGATTGGGGGCATCTTGCAGCATGCGCCGGCTCTGCTGGCATTCACCAACCCCACGACCAACAGCTACAAACGACTCGTACCGGGTTACGAGGCGCCGGTAAATCTGGCGTATTCCCAACGCAACCGTTCCGCCGCCTGCCGAATTCCGATGTATAGCACCAGTCCCAAATCGAAACGGATCGAGTTTCGCTGCCCCGATCCGAGCTGCAATCCCTACCTGGCTTTTTCGGCCTTGATGATGGCCGCATTGGATGGAATTCAGAATAAAATCCATCCGGGCGACCCGCTCGACAAGGACATCTACGACCTGGAACCTGAAGAGCTGGTGAAAGTGCCTACCACTCCCAGCTCGCTAGCCGCGGCTTTGGAAGCCCTGGCTTCGGACCATGAGTTTCTGTTGCGCGGCGACGTCTTTACCCAGGATGTCATCAACACATGGATTTCCTACAAAACAGAAAATGACGTCGATTCGCTGGCCCTGCGTCCACACCCGTATGAATTTTGCTTGTACTACGATATCTAGCGATTACCGGCCCGGATCACCAAGAGCCAATCGCAAGGTCTAGGCGGATCCACGGGCGGAGTTCGTGTCGGCTTGAAGAGCTACGGTGGGCAGGACTCAATGGCACATCGCGCCCCGTAGCCATAAACAGGTTTGAAATGGGTGATCCATGATGGACCACACGCCAGCGCCGCGTTAAGAATTGAGAGGGTGGGCATGGCTGAAAAGAAGAATGTCGACTCGAAGAGATTGCACGTGGCCATGTTGGCACCCGTCTCATGGATGGTGCCGCCGGACGGATATGGTCCTTGGGAACAGGTTGTGTCGAACCTGACCGAAGAACTCGTGCGGATGGGGCACGAAGTGACCCTGTTTGCCGCGGCCGGATCTCAAACTTCGGCCCATCTGGTCGCCACGGTGCCCCATCCATTCTCGCTTTGGCCGGAGTCGGAACGCCATGCTCCGCGGCGGTACGACCCGGTGTCGGGACTACTGGAAGGGCCGCCCGACTTCCGCGCTTTGGAGCAACAACACATCGCCACGTGTCTCGAGGCGGCTCGAGCTGGGGCTTACGACGTGGTCCACTCGCATCTGCACGTGCATGCACTGGTTTTCTCGCGGCTCCTGCCTTGCCCGTTGGTTTCCTCGTTGCACGGGGCAGCCTGGGTCCGATCGCGCCATCCGGTATTCGACCGGTATCGGGAGCAGCCGTTCGTGTCGCTCTCGGATGCCGAACGGCAGTTGAAGCCCAACCTGAATTACGTGGCGACGGTGTACAACGGCGTTCGGCTCGATGCGTTTCCGCTCTGTGCGGCGAAAGAGGACTATTTGCTGTTTGCAGGCCGGTTGGCCCCGGAGAAAGGGGCTGCCGAGGCCGTTCAGATTGCCAAACTGTCCGGCCGGCCGCTGCGCATGGCTGGGCTGATAGAACCGCAGCACCAGACCTATTTTGATGAGCGGATTAAGCCACACCTGGATGATCGGCACATCACCTACCTGGGACTGTTGTCGCAGCAAGATCTGGCCTCCCAGTATCAGCGGGCCGCAGCGGTGCTGTTTCCCATTTCCTGGTGCGAGCCGTGCAGCATGGTGGGCATCGAGGCACAATCCAGTGGGGCCCCCATCGTGGGGACTCGGTGCGGATACTTGCCTGAATTGGTCAAGGACCAAGAGACCGGATTTTTAGTCGATTCGGTCGAAGAAGCCGTCGCCGCAGTTGGCCGCTTGGACGAAATCGACCCACGTGCGTGCCGCGCCAATGTGTCCGCGAAGTTCAGTGCCCCGATCATGGCTGCCGGGTACGAACGGGTCTATCAGAAGTTAGTGGGCAGGGGGCAGTAGGCAGAGAGAGAGGCATTCGTGGTTCACCGGCTTTTTGCAAAACGGTTACTGAGTCCCGAGGACCTGAAGCCCTCGCGTGGCGATTGGGAAGTCATCGGCGCGTTCAATCCGGGCGCTGCTATGGTCGGGGATGAAATCGTGCTCTTGGTTCGGGTGGCGGAGCAGCCGTGTGAACGACGCCCGGGCTACACCGGTCTGCCGCGTTGGGATTCTAAACGGGGGCCCATGGTCGAGTGGGTGAAGGACGAAGCATTGGAGACCATCGATCCGCGCATGGTCCGCCGTAGAGAAGATGGGCTGCTGCGACTGACGTTTCTGTCGCATCTGCGCGTGATTCGTAGCCGAGACGGGCGGACCATTGACAACGCCGAGGGTACGCGGTTCGAACCACGGACCTCGTGGGAAGAGTTTGGCGTGGAGGATCCTCGAATTACCCGCATCGGCGACACGTTTTACATTACCTACGTCGCCGTATCGCGCCACGGTGCAGCCACCGCGCTTGCATCCAGCAAGGATTTCAAAACGTTTCGGCGGCACGGTATCCTTTTTCCGCCGGACAACAAGGATGTGGTTCTGTTCCCCGAGCGGATCGACGGCGCCTACGTGGCGCTGCACCGGCCGATTTCCGCAGCGCCGTTTTCCAGGCCAGAAATATGGCTTGCCCGCTCTCCCGATTTGTTGCACTGGGGTCAGCACGAGCCACTACTCTGCTTGGCAGCCAACTGGGAATCAGATCGGATCGGCGCGGGGCCACCGCCGATTCGCACACCGCGGGGCTGGCTGGAGATTTACCACGGCAGCCAAAGGTCCGCCATCCCCGGCCAGGTGGGCGCGTATTCCGCGGGCGCGTTGCTGTTGGATCTAGAGAATCCGGCCCGCGTTGTCGGTCGCACAACCGATGCGGTGCTGGTCCCCGAGGCTCCGTACGACCAGCACGGATTCGTACCCAACGTCCTCTTTCCGACCGGCATGGTCCGGCGGGACGATAGGGTCGCTCTCTACTACGGTGCGGCCGACACGTTTACCGCAGTCGTCGAGCTCTCCTGCGAGGAGATCCTCTCGTCCCTAACCCTAACACCCGAATAGTGTGTACCCTACGATCTTTTCGAAAGGGCTGATGTGGCCGCTACGCGGCTGGAGGTTTCGAGGGAGACCCGTTCCGTGGGCTCACGCCCACGGCCAGATGATACCGCCACTACGTGGCTATCACCACCGGACTCCCGAAACCCGACTCCGAACTCCTAACACCCGACGCTACCCCACCAGCTTTTCCAGCAAGGCTTCAAGTTCGACCGTAGCGAATCCCGTCATCGTGTCCGACATTGCGTAGGGCAGATATAGGAAATCGTTATGGATCAAGGACCCACAACTGTAGACGACGTTGGGGACATAACCTTCGCGTTCCTCTTCGGTCGGTATCAACAAGGGTTCCTCCAGGTGACCAAGCACTTTCAGCGGGTTCTCCAGATCGAGTAGCATCGCCCCGATGCAGTAGCCTCGCATGGGTCCCACGCCATGGGTCAACAGCAGCCAGCCGGCCGGCGTTTCCAGGGGAGAGCCGCAGTTGCCCACCTGGATGAACTCCCACGGCTGCTTGGGGGCTTGCAAGAGCTCGGCCGTTTCCCAGAACTCGAGGATGTCAGAGAACATAATGTACATGTTTTCGCCGTCGATGCGGGAGCACATGCAATAATGCCCATCAACGCGGCGGGGAAAAAGGGCCATGCCTTTGTTTTGGGCACAGACTCCGTTGAGTGTATGGATGCTGATATTGAGATAATCGGTCATCCGCATGAACTGCGGCAGGGCCCGGTGGCCATTGAAGGCCGTGTAGGTGCCCATGAGACTCCTCGTACCGTCGTCGTCGACGAAGGGAACCAGGCGCAGGTCTTCAATGCCACGACTCTCGTTTTCGCTTTGCGGGAAGACGACGATTTCGGAAATATTCGCGTCCTGGTGCAAATGGAGTTGGTAGTTCTCGCGCGCTAGCCACAGCATGCTATCGGTGGCTTCTTCGGCCTGGATGCCGTCTGGTTCCGCGTGCCGTGCTGCGCTGATGGCATGCTCCAGTTCGGCCATCGTGAACTGCTCCGGCAGCAGGCTCAGGACCGGGTCCACGGCCGATTCGACGACGGCGATGTCGAGCAGCTTGCGGCGAAAAAGCTGCTTGATGTACAACCGGTTCGGTGAAAGTCTGGCGCGGTGCGTGAAGGGGCCAGGGGAGTCGACGTCGATGGTATGGTCCGAATGGATCAGGCCGGTACGAAAAACAATTGAAGAGAGGTGGCCTTCGCCCGTCGCCCGCAGGCTCATGATGAATCGCAGGCTCCCGCTGGGCACGTCCGACTGATCCGGATGGGGCACGATCGACGGGTTGAACAGGGCGGCCGAGGCGACGGAGTACTCCATGGTGCAATAGGAACCGATCAGCAGCCGCCGCGCGCGGCTCAGCGGACCTTCTTCGCCAGCGTACTGCATGCCGGCGTGTTCAAGGCTGGCCAGGGCGGCCTCGAAATGGTCCTTGAAGACCATTTCGATGTCGTGGTGACGGCGGCGAAAATCGTCGATGACCTGGGCAAGAACTTGCTCCACCTGGTCGTCGGAAAGCAGGCCGACACGTTTGAACAGATGGCTCGTACGGTCTCCGCTTCCCGGTAGGAAGGGTCGCGTGATGACCCAGCGGTCGTCACCGACGAACCGGAGCGGCAGGCGTTGGACGGGAACAGAGGTGCGTTGGATCATCGGTCGAAGTCGGCAAATGGGAGAACCGGGGCAGTTCGATACGGCGCATGTGGCAGGCTCGCAGCGGCCGAAAAGTTTACCTCAGAAAGTGGTACGGGTTGAAGACGAACTCGAAAAATCATGCCGGCAGGGAACTTGCGACGAGGATCGAAGAATCTTATTGCGCGGGTCGAAGCGATTTGAGGGCCAGCAGGGAGAGCAGCCAGGCCAAGGTCGACTCGGCCCCCGCGTTTTGATTCACCCCTTCGGCGGAAAGCCCGTCGAAGCAACCTCCGGTCTGGTAGTCGTACAACGGTTCGCCGAGGTCGTTCTTGCCCAGAAACCAGTTGAAGCAACGTCGTGCTTCGCGCATCCAGCGTTCATCCCCTGTCACGTTGCGGGCTTCCAGACAAGCGTCGAGTAGGGAGTATGCCTCGATCGGCTGTTGGTCGAACAAGGCCTTCTGGCCACCACGAGGGTACCAGCCGCGGTTGCCAATGGGGGAAAGGACCCCATCGCGACCCGTCTGCACTCGCAGCAACCATTCGAGGCTGCGCAAGCCCGATTCGATCAGATCGCCGCGCTGCATCCACTGGCCTCCCAGGAGTAGCGCGTGCGGCAGTTTGCCATTGGCATAGGTCAGACAATCTTCGGGCCAGGGCCAGTCGTCGCTGGAATGCTGCTGGAACATGTCGAACAGCTTCAATGCGAGCGTCTCGCGAATTTGGCGCGCCACGCTGTCCCCACTGAAGCGGCGCAGGTAAGCATGAATGCCGACCAGGGTGAACGCCCACGACCTGGGAGCGTCGAACGCAAGGGTTCCCTTCAATGCCATTTCACTTAAGTTCGTCGCCGCTGCCCGCACCCCCGAAGTGGGCCCCAGGGCCACGGCATATCCCAGTCCCCACAGCGCGCGCGCGTGGCTGTCCTGGGAACCAAGTTTCTCCAGCCAGCGGCGCTCGTAGGACATAAAGTTGCGAAAGCGGCCCGTCTCTGGGTTGTAGGCATGGCTCAGGAAGCTCATGTAGGTGTGAATCAGCCGCAGGAATTCGGGCGATTTTTTTAACTGGTAGGCTTGCAAGGCAACAATAAGCGCCCGGGCATTGTCGTCGGTGCAATAGCCGTACTTACGGTTGGCAATCGTATAGCTCGCATGCTGCAGCATCCCCGTGCTGTCCGTCATCGTCATAAGGTAGTCCAGCTTCAGCTCTGGCATGGCGCGCCGCAGGGCGGAACTATCGGCGGATCGCTTCGGCGGGGGCTTGGGGTGTTGGGCCCGTTCGGTCAGGACTTCCGTGCATAACTGTAAATACTGGCGGGCAACCGACCCCATGTCATGTCGCGGGTGAACAGGTAGGCTTGCTTGCGCATCGCTTGTGTTTCAATCTCATGATCGAGCAACCAGCAAACTTCTCGGGCAATGGCGCCCGAATCGCGAAAAGGCACCAGCCGCCCACGCCCCCCGGCCAACATTTCCTCGGC
>Ga0114931_10001383_pt1 | contig 31007 bp, 26 predicted proteins | sample 2SBtaG_FD_89579 | JGI IMG/M metagenome (GOLD analysis project Ga0114931, IMG submission 89579) | Deep subsurface microbial communities from Kolumbo volcano to uncover new lineages of life (NeLLi) - 2SBTROV14_V59a metaG | ecosystem: Environmental > Aquatic > Marine > Volcanic | place: Kolumbo... | reverse complement strand
GAAAAACCGCCTAATACTAATACTCAGGGGGTTCTTTTCTAAAATAGAGTGTTTTTTAAGCGTGTTATCAAGAATAGTAACACTTAAAATTTCTGCTGAAATTTATTTAGGACGGGATTGTAAAGTAATATATAAATAGATAAAAACGATTGCATTTAGAATAGTATATTTGTTAGGTAACTATTTTTAATGTTAAATCAACAGCTTTTTTCAAAAAGCTGACAATATAAGTAATATGGGCTGTAGTGGTTGTACTTCTTCTAGAGGTTGCGGAACATCATCAAGTGGATGTAAAAATAAATCTGGTAGCTGTAATAAATTAAATGTTGTTGATTGGTTAAATGATATAGAATTGCCACACGGACAAAAAATGTTTGATTGTGTAGAAGTAAGATTCAAAAATAGTCGAAAAGAATTTTATAGAAATACCGAAACCTTAAGCTTAAACATTGGAGATGTTATCGCTGTTGAATCTTCTCCTGGTCATGATATTGGCACCGTTTCTTTAACCGGAGATTTGGTAAAAAAGCAAATGCGAAAACACAAAATTGCTTTCGATTCTGAAGAAATAAAAAAAATCTATCGTTTTGCGAAAAAAACAGACATTGATAAATGGGTAGAAGCCCAACAGTTAGAAGTTAATACCATGTACAAGGCCCGTACTATTGCTATTGAATTAGGCCTAGAAATGAAAATTAGCGATGTAGAATATCAAGGGGATAAAAGCAAAGCCACTTTCTATTATACAGCCGAGTCACGTGTTGATTTCAGGGAATTAATTAAACGTCTTGCTGCTGATTTTAAAATTAGAATTGAAATGAAGCAGATAGGTGTTCGCCAAGAAGCCAGCCGACTAGGAGGTATTGGTTCTTGTGGAAGAGAATTATGCTGCTCTACTTGGTTAACAGATTTTCGGTCTGTTTCTACTTCAGCAGCACGATACCAACAATTGTCTCTAAACCCCCAAAAATTAGCTGGACAATGTGGGAAATTAAAATGTTGTTTAAATTATGAATTAGACTCCTACGTTAGTGAATTAAAGAAATTCCCTGACACTAATATTAAATTAAAAACGTTAAAGGGGCAGGCATTTTATCGTAAAATGGATATTTTCAAAAATATGATGTGGTATTCATATCAAGATGAGCCACTTAAATTTATTGAATTAAAATTAAATCGTGTAAATGAAGTTATTGAACTAAATCAAAAAGGAGAAAAACCAGCTGATTTAATAGACTTTGTAGATGTAAAAGAAGTCATAAAAGAGCCTAATTATGCTAATGTTGTAGGACAAGATAGTTTAACTCGTTTTGATAAACCAAAAAAGAAAAATAAGCGATTTAATAAAAAAAGAAATCATAACTCTAATAAAAAACGAAATAAAAACGTTAAAAAAAATTAGATTATGAATGATTGTGCAAAAATATTAACTGTTATATTTTTGAGCTTATTATTTCTTTCATGTGATACTAATAAGGTTTTTGAAGAATATATTGCTGTAGACAATAATATCTGGAAGAAAGAAGATCGAGCTGATTTTGTATTTGAAGTTGTAGATACCACCTCTCCTCACAACATTTACATTAACATTAGAAATACGGGCGATTACTCTTTCAGCAACCTTTATCTTTTTTTAACCATTAAGGGACCCAACGGCAATTATACTATCGATACGGTTAATTGTCAATTAGCTGATAATAGAGGTAAATGGCTAGGGAGTGGTGTTGGAGATTTATGGGATCTAAAAATCCCATATATTGGTAACTTTAAGTTTGCTCAACAAGGAAAATACATTGTCTCTTATGAGCAAGCCATGCGCGTTAAAAATGGATTAAAAGGGATTTCAGATATTGGATTACGAATAGAAAGGTCAAAAACGAATTGAGTAAAACACAACATACTTCTTTTAATACAAAAAAATGGATTATCATTTTTTGGATAATCGTTTTTATTCCTGTTGTTATCTTATATGTTGTTATGTGGTCAGCCAAAACAGGCTCTTTAGGCTTTGAACCTTTGCCTGATTTAACAGAGCTTGAAAACCCCAAAAGTAATTTAGCTTCAGAAATTATCACCACTGATGGTAAGCACATTGGAAAATACTTCTTGCAAAACAGAACGAATGTTAGTTATGAAGATTTGTCACCACACCTAGTAAATGCCTTAATTGCTACAGAAGATGAACGATATAGAAATCACTCCGGAATTGACCTTCGTGGATTAATAAGAGCCGTAATAAACATGGGGAGTGCTGGAGGAGCAAGCACCATAACTCAACAATTGGCAAAAATGATGTTTCACCAAAGAAGTTTAAATAAACTTGGACGGATTAAACAAAAATTGCAAGAATGGATTTTAGCAGTTGAATTAGAGAAAAGATACACCAAAGATGAAATCATTATTATGTATTATAATAAATTTGATTTTATATACAATGCTGTGGGCATCAAATCTGCAGCTCATGTCTACTTCAATAAAGAGCCTAGCGAATTATCGATAGAAGAAGCTGCCGTTTTAGTAGGAATGGCAAAAAACCCTTCTTTATACAACCCTAAACGATTTCCTGAAAACGCATTAAAAAGAAGAGAAGTAGTAATGTCGCAAATGAAGAAATCAGGATACATTGATCAAATTCAATACGATTCATTAAGGGTAAAACCAATTCTGTTAGATTATAAGGTAGTTGATCATAAAGAAGGTTTGGCTCCTTATTTTAGAGAAACTTTACGACTAAAAATTCAAGCACTTTTTGGTAAAAAAGATAAAAAAGGAAATTATCTATACGCTAAAAAAGATGGCGCTCCATATAATATTTACAAAGATGGGTTAAAGATCTATACTACACTTGACTCTCGCATGCAAAAATATGCAGAATGGGCAGTTCAAGAATACATTGCTAAAAAATTACAAAAACAATTTAGCCGACACCTCAAAAGAGTTCGAACAAAAAGATACCCTTATGATGGTGGTTATAAAGGAATTTCAGAAAAACAATATAAAACCATTGTTGAATCTGCAATTCATCAATCTTCTCGTTATCGAATTCTTGCTGGACAAGAATGTTTTAATTGTGGAAGGAGAGGTAAATACATTAAAAAGAAAGGAGATTACTATATCTGTCAGGCAGAAGATTGTGGCGAAAAAAGATGGGCTACCAATCAGGATTCTATCCCAATAATCTTTAATAAAGAAATAAAAATGAAAGTATTTTCTCATCAAGGAATTATAGATACCTTACTAAGCCCGAAAGACTCTATATTATATTACAAAACTTTTCTGCACGCAGGTTTAATGTCTGTTGATCCTCATACAGGTTATATTAAGGCTTGGGTGGGCGGTGTAAATTACCAAAACTTTGCTTATGACCATGTAACGAGCAAAAGGCAAGTAGGCTCCACTTTTAAACCTTTTGTTTACTCAACTGCTATTCAAAATGGATATTCACCCTGTTATGAAGTTACTGACACCAGATACACTTTTCATAAAGGGGAATTTGGATTGTTAAAAGATTGGACACCTAAAAATTCTGACGGATCTAGCGGTTGCAATGTTTCGTTAAAATATGCATTGGCCAATTCTATGAATACTATAACCTCTTGGATCATGAAACAATTTGGACCACAGGCTGTAATTGATCAAGCAAGAGCTATGGGAATTACAAGTAAACTAGAGCCTGTTCCGTCCCTATGTTTAGGAGTAGCTGATATTAGTTTGTACGAAATGGTAGGCGCAAATGCTACCATGGCTAACAAAGGAGTATGGATTGAACCCACTATGTTTACACGTATAGAAGATAAATTTGGAAATGTAATTGTTGACGTTCGTCCGAAAACGAATGAAGCAATGAGCGAAGAAACAGCTTATGTTATGCTAGATTTGATGAAAGGAGTTGTTGATGCAGAATACAATAAGTGCATTGGAGATAAGAGAAAGGCTCGAGGGAAGTCTCCTCGTTACAGACAAGGAACAGGCATGCGGCTAAGAGGAACTATTTCAGAATCAAGACCTTATGTAGGTCACCGTTATCCTATTGCCGCTAAAACAGGTACTACTCAAAATAACTCTGATGGTTGGTTTATGGGCTTAACTCCAGATTTAGTTACTGGTGTATGGGTAGGAGCTGATGAAAGAGCTATACGGTTTTCAACAACCAATATGGGGCAAGGAGCAAACACAGCCTTACCTGTTTGGGGATACTACATGCAAAAAGTACATGCTGATAAATCATTAAAGATATCTGATGGCGATTTTGAAAAACCCGAGAAACCTCTAACAATTGAGTTAGATTGTATTAAATATAATTTAGAAAATGGGAATAATAACCCCGAATATAATAATGATTCGGACTATTAAAAAAAATTATGGCAATAAATAAAGTAGTTGCTAATGCAGCTGAAGCTACAGAAGGAATAGAAAGTGGAATGACCCTAATGCTGGGAGGGTTTGGCTTATGCGGAATTCCTGAAAATTGCATTTCAGAATTGGTTCAACTCAATGTGAACAATTTAACATGTATTTCTAATAATGCTGGTGTTGATGATTTTGGATTAGGCTTACTCCTTCAAAAAAAACAAATCAAAAAAATGATCTCTTCCTACGTGGGAGAAAATGATGAATTTGAACGGCAAATGTTAAGCGGAGAACTAGAAGTAGATTTAATACCTCAAGGGTCTTTAGCTGAACGTTGTCGTGCAGGAGGAGCAGGGATTCCTGCTTTTTTTACTCCAGCAGGATATGGCACCGAAGTAGCCGAAGGAAAAGAAGTAAGAGAATTTAACGGCAAGCCACACATTTTAGAACATGCTTTAACAGCAGATTATGCCATTGTAAAAGCATGGAAAGGAGATACTGCTGGTAATTTAATTTATAAAGCAACTGCTAGAAATTTTAACCCTATGATGGCTATGGCTGGTAAAATTACAATTGCTGAAGTGGAAGAATTGGTACCCGAAGGAGAATTAGATCCCAACCATATTCATACTCCAGGAATTTTTGTGCAACGCATTTTCCAAGGGATAGATTATGAAAAAAGAATTGAACAACGAACTGTTCGTTTACGCGAATAGTTCAATTGATCAATTTTTTAATGTAGCAATAATTTAATTATGGAGAAGAAAGAAAATATCATTTTAACAAAAACAATTGCTTTTTCTCTATTGATAATTGAGTTTTGCGAAGAGTTAGAAAGTAAACGAAAATTTGTAATTGCGAATCAACTATTGAAGTCCGGAACATCAATTGGAGCAAATATTCACGAAGCACAAAATGCAGAAAGTAAAGCGGATTTTATCCATAAAGTTAAAATTGCAGCTAAAGAAATAGAAGAAGTAAAATACTGGTTGATTTTATGTAAAAAGGCAAAAACATATCCTTTTAATCAAGAATTAGAAGGTCAGATAAAAGAAATAGGATTAATCATCTATAAAATATTAAGTAGTAGTAAAAAAACAATTGTTACATTAAAAAATTATTTAATTGTTACATTAGACTATGTTAGATAAAACAGGAATAGCAAAAAGAATAGCTCAAGAACTTAGAGATGGTTGGTATGTTAACCTAGGAATAGGAATACCTACATTGGTGGCTAATTATATTCCAGAAGGAATTACTGTAGAGTTTCAGTCTGAAAATGGAATACTAGGAATGGGGCCTTTCCCTTTTGAAGGAGAAGAAGATGCTGACTTAATAAACGCAGGGAAACAAACCGTTACCTTAATGCCTGGCGCTTCTATTTTTGATTCAGCAACGAGCTTTGCAATGATAAGAGGACAACATGTTCAATTAACCGTTTTAGGGGCAATGGAGGTGGCACAAAATGGAGACATTGCCAATTGGAAGATTCCCGGAAGAATGGTAAAAGGAATGGGAGGAGCAATGGATTTGGTTGCTTCTGCAGAGAATATTATTGTTGCCATGATGCATACCAATAAAAAGGGAGAAAGTAAATTGCTCCCAGCATGCACTCTTCCTTTAACAGGAGTTGGTTGTGTTACTCGAATAGTAACCAACTTGGCTGCGTTAGAGATTAAAGACGGTGCATTTCATTTATTAGAACGAGCTCCTGGAGTATCTGTTGAAGAAATCAAAGCAGCAACAGCTGGAAAACTTATTGTGGAAGGGGATATTCCCGAAATGCAACTTGTATAAGCTTTCTTTTTTTCTAGAACAAGGCAACCTATAAGTCTATATTTTAGTCTTCTATATAATTCTATTTATATTTTTTGTACCTTGGTAGGTTCTAACAGGCTGAATTGAAGTTTTTTATAAACATATTGCTCCTCTTTATTGTTGCGAATTCTTTCGCACAAATGAACAATGTTGAGTTTATAGAGAATAAAGGCCAGTGGGATAATAATATTGCTTATCAAGCAAAAATTCCTGCTGGACACCTCTACTTAGAACAAAACGAATTAACCTATCAGTTTTACGATGAACAAGATATGGCCCGCCTCCACGAGTTACATCACAACTCTATCCAAACACCAAAACTTCAAGATTATTTACTAAACCTACATGCTTTTAAGGTTAAGTTTTTAGGTGCAACTACAGCGCAAATTAATGCTTCAAAACCTACCAGTGACTATGTCAATTATTTTATTGGAAAAGACCAAAGTAAATGGGCATCGAATGTTAAAAAGTATGGAGAAGTAGTTTATAAAAACCTTTATCACAATGTGAACCTAAAGTTTTATCTTAACGAAAATCACTTAAAATATGATTTCGTTGTAAGCCCAGGGGGAAATGCAGCCCAAATTCAGTGGGAGTATGATGGTGTTGATAATGTTACTATTGAAAATGGGAAATTGATGATTTCTACTTCCGTTAATCAAATAATTGAGGAAAAACCTTATGCTTATCAACTCATTAAAGGGAAACATAAAGTTGTAAAAAGTAGGTTTAAGATAGAAGACGGTGTTGTCTCAATAGAGTTTCCCAGAGGTTATAATAAGACCTATGAATTAATTATAGATCCCACTTTAATTTTTGCTTCATACACTGGGTCTACCATGGATAACTGGGGGTATACCTCAACGTTTGACGAAGTTGGCAACTTATATGGAGGCGGTGTTACTTTTGGCGTTGGTTACCCTACAACAACAGGGGCTTTTCAAATTAATTTTAATGGAGGTAACGGAAATTATCGGGCAGGGAGTGATATTAGTATTTCCAAGTTTTCTCCTGATGGAACTTCTTTAATTTACGCAACTTACTTAGGAGGATCATTTAATGAGTCTCCTCACAGTTTAATTGTAGATCAAAATAATGATTTGTTAATATTAGGAACTACTGCTTCTAACGATTTTCCTACCACCACTTCTGGATATGATACAACATTCAACGGAGGAGCTTCATACACGAGTGTTATTCCCTATTATATTGGAGGGTCTGATATTGTTGTTTCTAAATTAAGTACAGATGGATCCACATTGCTAGGGTCTACGTTTATGGGTGGTTCTAGCAATGATGGGCTTAATCCAAGCATGTCTTTAAAACATAATTATGCCGATGATTTTAGAGGTGAAATTATGGTTGATAACATTGGAGATGTATATGTTGCCAGTTCAACGTTATCAGCTGATTTTCCTACTACTCCCGGAGCTTTTCAAGCGATAATTGGTGGTGGGCAAGACGGTTGTGTATTTAAACTATCCTCAGACTTATCTTCATTAATTTGGAGTTCTTTCATAGGTGGAAGTCTAGATGATGCCGCTTATTCTATTCAGTTTGACAGTAAAGAAACTCCTCATATAACAGGAGGAACAGCGAGCAATGACTTCCCCACAACAGCAGGAGTTATTCAACCTTCTTTTATGGGGGGTGTTGATGGATTTGTCACTAAAATAAATACAACCGCAACGAATATCCTAAGTAGTACTTATTTAGGAACAGATTCAACTGAGTACGATCAATGTTATTTTGTACAGCTAGATAACGCTGATAATGTTTTTGTCGTTGGCCAAACGGAAGGTACTTATCCCATTACTCCTTCTACAGTTTATAATGTCCCAAACAGTGGGCAATTTATTCATAAGCTAACTCCAAACCTAGATTCCACCATATTTTCAACCACATTTGGAACAGGTTCAGGAGAGGTAGATATTGCTCTTTCTGCCTTTTTGGTAAATGAATGTAATTATATCTTAATTTCTGGATGGGGAGGAGCTGTTAATGTTTGGCATGGAGGAGCTCCATTTAGTACAACCAATGGGCTGCCTGTTACCCTAAATGCTATTCAAAGTACCACTGACGGAAGTGATTATTACTTAACTATGTTCGGTGAAGATGCTTCAGACTTAATTTTTGCAACATTTTTTGGAGGAAATAGTAGTGATGATCATGTAGATGGAGGTACTAGTCGATTTGATAAAAAAGGAATTGTTTACCAAGCCGTTTGTGCTTCTTGTTATGCAGCTACAAATGATTTTCCAACTACCCCAGGAGCATGGTCAAGAACCGATAATAGTCCTAATTGTAATTTAGGGGTCTTTAAAATTGATTTAACCCGCCTAACCGCAGATGTAGAAGCAGCTCCAGCTTATTGTTTAGGAGATACCGTTGTTTTTCAAAATTTAAGTAATGGTGGTCTAAGTTATTTTTGGGATTTCGATGATGGTTCAACCTCTACAGACTTTGAACCTCATCATGTTTTTGATTCTGTAGGTACTTATAGCGTTATGCTAGAAGCATTGGACTCTATCTCGTGTGCAAAAAGAGATACAGATTATGTGGATATTATTATTGGAGGACCTCCAACAGCTATTATTGATAGTTCTTATGGGGTTTGCAGAGGAGATAGCATTCAGTTGAGTATTTCTGGAGGTCGTTCTTATGTTTGGTCTCCCAACTATAACATATCAAACGATAGTGTGCCAAACCCAACACTTTGGCCTGACACAACTACCATGTATACTGTAATAACTTATGATAGCTGTGGAACTGATACTTCTTTAGTTACAATAGAAGTATTTCATAAAAATATAGATGTCATGCCAGACACTATGATATGCTTGGGACAAAGTGTACAGCTTTACACGTCTGTTGGAACTAATTACCTTTGGAGTCCAAGTTCGTCATTAAACAACCCAACTATTCGGACTCCTATGGCAACACCAACAACTAACACTGTGTATACTGTTGAAATTACCGACACTAATGGTTGTGTTTGGGACACTTCAATGACGGTTATGGTTGATGATAATTTCCCAATCGCAAAAGCTTCTCCAGATGCCTCAATTTGTTTAGGAGATAGTATTACTATCTATGCATCTGGAGGCACCCAATATAGTTGGGAACCAAGTTCTTCATTAAACACACCTTATGATTCTGTTACCGTTGCTTCTCCAACACAAACAACCAATTATATTGTAGAGGCGGCTAATGGTTGTGGGGGTGATTACGATACTACACGCATTACTGTTAACATTGTAAATGCAACGATTAATGATACTAGCGTTTGCGCTGGCGATCGAGCTAATTTGCGAGTTGAGGGAGGCATATCCTATCTATGGTCTCCAGGGAATGAAATAACCAATAACATTCAACCAATTATTAATGATACAATAACTTTTAGTGTGTTGGTAACCGACAGCATAGGCTGTAAAACTACACTAGAAACTACCATTAATACTATAGAAAAACCATATGTTGAGTTAGGAGCAGATATTAAAACAGAATGGGGAAATGTTGTGCGTTTAAATGCTACAACTAATGGAATTAATTATTGGTGGAGTCCAGCTGACGGGCTAAGCTGTACAAGGTGTCTTAATCCAACCGTTAATTCTAAAGAGAAAAGAACATATACACTAAGAGTGCAAGGCGACAATGGCTGTTTTAATTATGACATCATTACGATTATTTATGATGGTATTATTTTCTTGCCTAATGTGTTTACACCAGATGGAGATGGAATAAACGATATCTTTTATGCTATTGGAGTAGATATTGTAAAACTAGACCTTTATATTTTCGATAGATGGGGAGAACAACTATTCTACACAAATGATATAAATGTGGGGTGGGATGGTACTTACCAAGGAAGGTTAGCAGAAACGGAAACCTATGTTTGGAAAGTATGGTATGAAGATGTGTTAGGAAAAAGAGGGACACTATATGGTACTGTAACGCTTCTTAAATAGCTTTTTAAATTGAAATTTGAAAATCGTCACCATCTTTCCCAACAGGAAAAGTAGTTCTAAAGCTGTTTAAGTCACTCAAACTCAATTCTGTTTTCAAGCTACAACTTTGCTCCTCTGGAGCCTCAAGGATGGCCTCTCCTTTTGGATTAACCACTACCGAATCTCCACTATAAGTAATATTATTTCCATCTTCTCCCACTCTATTTACCCCAACTACATAACATTGGTTTTCAATAGCTCTTGCTTCTAGCAGTTTATTCCAAGGTTGCTTTCTAGCGGCTGGCCAACATGCTATATAAATTAAACAATCATATGCGCTAGTCTGTTGGTTTTCAAAACTCTCTTTTTGATAATCTCCACAAGGAACATCTACCAACAATTCTTTATTTCTACTCCATGCAGGAAAACGCAAATCATAACAAATAAGAGGGCAAATTCTCCAACCTTTATAGTTTACAATTATTCTATTCTCTCCTCCAGTAAAACTATCGTGTTCATTGGCCATTCTAAACAAATGCCTTTTATCATAAGAATAAAAATCACCATTGGGTTGCATCCATATTAATCGGTTAAAAAAATTGCTTTTCCCTAAATTATCCTCTTCGATTATAAGGCTTCCAACAATTACTGCATTGCTTTTTTTTGCTTGCTCATTCATCCACGAAACTGTTGCTCCTTCCATTTTTTCAGCCAATTTAGCTGACTGCATAGAAAAGCCTGTATTAAACATTTCGGGTAAAACAATGATGTCAGTTTCCTCAAGAGCATCAATTTTATCAGAAAAACTTTCAAGATTCTTTAAAGTGTCTTCCCAATAAATATCTGATTGTACTATAGTTACTCGTAGGCTCATTTACTCAATATAAAAGAAATCATCAAAAGGAGAATTGATTGGTGCTCCTAAGTTTACAGGAGCATTCCATTTGTCTTTTTTCTCATTCCAGCTCGATTTAAAAATATCATACCCGCCCATACTCCCATGTGCTGTAGAGGCAAAATAAAGTGTTTTCCCATCAGAAGTTAAATAGGGGTAATTTTCATCTCCAGGTGTATTAATCGTTTCTCCTAAGTTAATAGGTGCTGACCATGTATTGTTCGGTAACTTACGCATTACATAAATATCCTTCCCATTAGCTCCATCTTCATCATAACTGGTATAATAAATTAATGTTTTAGACTGGTTTAAGTACATAATAGGGTTAAACTTTTTCTTTTTATCAATTGCCGATACCATATCATCAGGGGTTGATAAAAACTTAGACTGTAAGTCTAATGAATTATATAGCGTGAGGATGTTTCCGTGTTTTATTTTTTTTCTTGAAAGTACTTCAACAGGTTTAGGGTTATTAACTAATGTTTTTCCTGCCTTACATAATTGAATAGCACTCTCTACGTTCTTAGCTTCCTTTTCCTGTTCTGTTGCATAATCATTATATCGTTCATAAGCTTTTATAGCCCTTTCAAAACGATAAGCGTAGTGATTTGTTCTCCCCATCATGTAATAAACTTCATAGGGTGTGTTTTCGTCTATGGCAGCATTTTCTAAGTACTTTAAAGTAAATTCATAATCCTTAGAAATGTTAAAAAGTGCTTTACCATAATAAAAGCTTTGTTTGTGTGTTAAATCAACCAATGGAGCAACTTTTGAAAACTGATCAGCTGCCTTTAGATATTGTTTATTTACGAAAAGTTGTTCTGCATTAGCTAATACCTGCCGTTGTGTTGTGTTGGGCTGTCTCCTTCTCGGATCAGAAGAGGGTAAGATTTTTTTTGATGCTTCGGCCTTTTCTTGTACAAAATCTTTCTTTGTGCGTGTATACTCCGGTGCATTTTCTGCCTCCTCTTTTGTGAAAAAGTTATCCACCTTTAAGATTTCAAATGCCGCTTCTCTTTTTAATCGGATATTTTGTCGTAAAGTATAAGGCTCCGTTTGTACAGGAACTGTAACATAAGCAATATGCTCTTTAAGCTCATTACACTCTAAAGCAAATTCATACTTTATCCCTGGCATTAACGCCATTAAAAAATTACCCGTATTGGCATTTGTATTATAAATGCCTACTATTTCTTGATTATTAGTGTTGTACACTGCTATCGATGCAGAAAAGTTGGGAGTAGAGTCTGTTGTCATGAAATGCCCTTTAATAACGGTTAAGGGCAAAGGAGGCTTAGGCATCTTAATTTTGTATAAGTTAAACCCTCCTGTCGGGCTTCTTCTATTGGAAGAAAAATAAGCTATTTCTCCTGTTAAATCAGGCATAAATAAAATATCATCATGTGGAGAGTTAATAGGGTAACCTACGTTTTTTGGTTCTCCCCAAGGATCTGTAGATGATGCTCTTTCCGACACAAAAATATCATATCCCCCTATGCTATTATGCCCTTTAGATGAAAAGTACATTGTTCTTCCATCTAGTGTAACGTATGCATAATCTTCATCATAATCAGTATTGATGTTTTCGCCCAAGCTTTTTGGTATTCCCCATTTATCACCACCCATCAAACGATTTACAAATAAATCTTTTTTGTTTTTCCCGTCCAACCCATAACTGGTTTGTATCATTTCATTTTGTTCCGTTTTAAACATGAACAACTTTTCTTTTTTCTTGGCATCAATTGGAGAAATGAAAAAGGATGTCTTCCGCTGTAGCTTTTCACCAACCAACTCTAAAGGGTATCCTTTTGGTAATTTTTCTATGTCAATAGCTGTTTTATTTATGATTTCCATATTCAATTGCTCCTCCATTAATTTTTTACCATTAACGCAATTCTCTATTAACCGATTAATATTAAGCGCCTCAATTTCTTTCGTTGTTGCTTTGGTTTTATAAATTTCAAATGCTCTTTGTGCTTTAGCAAAATCAGACCACAAATGGTGAGATTTTCCAATTAAGTAATGTACATGATAAGGTGTTTTTGGAGAATCTATTCCTTTTTTAAGATAAGGTAACGCCTTTAGTTTATTTTGTTCTGTGTGGTATAAGGATACTCCCTTCCTATAATTAGCAACAGGATCCGATGGGTCTAGTTTTAACAACTGAGAGTAAATTTCAATTGCTTTTTTGTATTCTTTTGCTTTAAAAGCTTTTTCTGCTAACTCAGGTTTTTTATTTTCTGCTGCTGCTTGAGATTTTAACAACTCATCAATATCTCCAAAATCAGTCTCTTTTAATTGTTTACGACTACTTTCAGCAATTTCATTAAACTCTTCATCCAATGCTTGGTACAACTCTACATGGTGGGTTTCCTCTTGATTTTCATTATATACTGTCAGTAGAAATAAGGTAGGCTCTTTTTCTTCAACTATCCAAGTGTTCAAAGAAAGCTTTACTTGGTCTCCTTCCATTTTTAATTTCATTTTCTGTGATGAGAGGTCATCTAACACATTCGTACTCGCATAGTTAGGAACTTCAACTATCTTTTTTATTGGAGCATATCCATAAGTATTTACTACAAATTCATACTTAACGTTCGGAACTAAAACAATAAGGTAATTCCCCGTCTTGGCATTCGTATTGTATATTCCTACTAGCTCATCATTAGAAATGTTGTAAACAGCAATTTCTGCTTTTCGCATGTGAGCAAATCCATCAACCTCGAAATTTCCTTTAATCACACATGAAGAAATTCCACTTTGATTAGTTCGTGCCTTATACATCTCAAAGTTATCCGCTGTAGTATTTCTGTTAGAAATAAAATAATAGGAATGTTTTATTGTCGAATCATTTTTAAAAAAAGTTCTTGCATGCCCTTCCTGTTGGGATAAACATAACCCGAAAAAGACACTAAAAAATAATACTATGCTCTTCATTTCCAATCGTTAGCGAAATGAAAAATAATAAATTTAGCATGAAAATCAATGAGAAAGATATTAACAGCTAAATGCTCGTTAAAATTTCTGCAGCTTTTTCTATGGTTTCTTCTTTTTTGGCAAAACAAAAACGCAATACCTTTTCATCAATTGTATGATGATAAAAAACAGAAACAGGTATCGCTGCTATTCCATTTTCTTTTGTTAAACGAATCGCAAAGTCTGTATCCTTTTCATTCGATATAGAAGAATATCTCAACAATTGAAAATATGTTCCCGAAGCAGGCAATACTTCAAATTTTGACTCTTGAATTAAAGAAGTAAATAAGTCTCTTTTTTGCTGATAAAAATTATTTAATTCTAGGTAATTATTTTCGTTTTTAAGGTATGTTGCTAGTGCGTGTTGCATTGGGGTGTTTGCAGAAAAAACAATGTATTGATGTGCTTTTCTAAATTCTGCCATTAAATTTTTAGGTGCCACACAGTAACCCATTTTCCACCCTGTATTATGAAATGTTTTCCTAAAAGAAGAAGTAATAAATGTTCTTTCTGCTAAACCAGGATACTTTGCTGCGCTGAGGTGCTGCTGACCGTCAAAAACAATATGCTCATAAACCTCATCGCTAATTAAAACAATATCAGTATCTGATACTATTTTTTCAAGCGCCAGCATATCTTCCTCCTTCATAATTGTTCCTGTAGGATTATGAGGGGTGTTAATGATTATCATTTTAGTGCGTTGGTTAATCAGCTTCTTTACTTGCTCCCAATTAATGGAATAATCAGGCGCATGCATTTGTAAAAAAACTGGCTTTCCGCCATTCAGTTCAATAGCAGGTTCATAACAATCATAAGCTGGAGTAAAAATAATCACTTCATCTCCCTCCCTAATTATAGCAGCTATAGCTGTGTATATTGCTTGAGTGGCTCCTGCTGTTATTGTAATTTCAGATTCAGGATGATATGATGTTCCGTAAAGTCGCTCTACTTTTTTTGATATCTCTTCTCTTAATGGGAGTATCCCTGGCATGGGAGCATATTGGTTATGCCCTTTTTGCATAGCCTCACTTACCAATTGAGTTAATTCAGGAGAACTTTCAAAATCTGGGAATCCTTGAGAAAGGTTTATAGCATTATGCTTGTTTGCTAACTCACTCATTACCGTAAAAATAGTAGTGCCTACTTTCGGTAATTTTGATTTTATTAAACTGGGGTATTCTAACATTATTGAAAAGAGAACAAATGTAGCAAAAGCTTTTTATTGCATTCTAATAGAAGAGAATTTTTACTCAAACTTTTTTTATCCAAAATACGGTTTCAAAACAGTCCTTCATCCGTTGATTTTTCATATCCTTCATCAACCAAGAGGGTTACCCCTTCTGCTGCCTGAACAGCTAATTCATCACAACGCTCATTATACATATTCCCAGCATGCCCTTTTACCCAATTAAATTTTATTTTGTGTTTAGGGTAAACTTTTAAAAATCGTTGCCACAAATCAATATTTTTTTTTCCTTTAAATCCTTTCTTTTGCCAGCCAAAAACCCATCCTTTTTCAACTGAGTCTACCACATATTTAGAATCAGAAAAAATTTGTACTTCGGCATTTTCTTTTTTAATTGTCTCTAGAGCAACAATAACACTTAATAGTTCCATCCTATTATTCGTTGTGTTTCGATAACCTTCCGAAATTTCTTTTTTGTGTTTTCCACTCATCATCACAACACCATAACCTCCATTTCCAGGATTTCCTTTTGCAGCTCCATCGGTATATATTGTAATAACTGACATAATTAGTGTTTTAGTTCACTAAAATACTATTTCACGTAACACCTACACGCATATTTTTTTTATTTTTACTCTCAATTTAATTCCTATCCATGAAAGATAAATTTAAACTACTTGACGAAAAAATTTCAGAAGCCCATCTAGGTGGTGGAGAAAAAAGAATTGAATCACAACATAAAAAAGGGAAATTAACCGCTCGAGAAAGGATTCACTTTTTACTAGATGAAGGATCTTTTGAAGAAATTGGAATGCTGGTTACACACCGGTCTACTAACTTTGGGTTAGAAAAAAACAAAATATTAGGCGATGGTGTTGTTACTGGCTATGGAACAATTAATGGCCGTTTAACTTATGTTTTTTCTCAAGACTTTACTGTGCTGGGAGGATCTTTAGCTGAAGCGCATGCCGAAAAAATTTGTAAAATAATGGATATGGCCATGAAAAATGGTGCTCCCGTTATTGGGTTAAATGATTCTGGAGGAGCAAGAATACAGGAGGGAGTTGTAAGTTTAGGTGGATATGCCGATATTTTTTACAAGAATACATTAGCTAGTGGTGTTATACCTCAACTTTCTGCTATTATGGGCCCATGTGCAGGAGGAGCAGTATATTCTCCTGCTTTGACCGACTTTATTATGATGGTAGAAAATACTTCATACATGTTTGTAACGGGACCTAACGTGGTAAAAACCGTAACGCACGAAGAAGTAAGTTCTGAAGAGCTAGGAGGTGCTTCTGCTCATTCTACAAAATCAGGAGTAACTCATTTAACATATGCTAACGAAATTGAATGCATCAATGGCATAAAAACAATGCTTTCTTATATTCCTCAAAACTGTGAAGAAGATGCTCCTGCTATCCCTTACGAATTAGATAGCGAGAAAAGAGAAGAATTAAACACCATTATACCAGATAACCCTAACCAGCCCTATGATATAAAAGAGGTTGTTAATGGTACTGTAGATGAAAACAGTTTTTATGAAATACATAAAGATTATGCTGAAAACATTGTTGTTGGTTTTGCACGACTAGCGGGAAAACCCATTGGAATTGTGGCCAATCAGCCTGCTTTTTTAGCTGGGGTATTAGACATCAAATCTTCTCAAAAAGGAGCTCGATTTGTCCGTTTTTGTGATGCCTTTAACATCCCTTTACTCGTTTTTGAAGATGTTCCTGGTTTTTTACCTGGTACCGATCAAGAGTGGAACGCAATCATCACTAATGGCGCTAAATTGTTATATGCATTTAGTGAAGCAACTGTACCAAGAATTACCGTAATTACTAGAAAAGCTTATGGTGGTGCTTATGATGTTATGAACTCTAAACACATTGGCGCGGATATGAACTTTGCTTGGCCTAGTGCAGAGATTGCTGTTATGGGTGCAAAAGGTGCTGCAGAAATTATCTTTAAAAAAGAAATTACAGAAGCTTCCGACTCTGAAGCAAAGTGGAAAGAAAAAGAAGCAGAGTATGCCGAAATGTTTGCTAATCCTTATAACGCTGCAGCTAGAGGATATGTTGATGAAGTCATTAAACCTGAACAAACACGAGACAAATTGATTAAAGCATTTAAAATGCTAGAAAATAAGGTAGATGTATTGCCAAAGAAAAAACACGGAAACATTCCTTTGTAAAAAAAAGTCAACCCATAAAAAAGGTGCTGTTTTACTTGAATTTTAAAACAGCACCTTTTTTTATAATACACTACAACATTTATTTTGCTCGCTCTTTTAGAATAGCTTCAATATCTTCCATCTTGTACCCTTTTGCTTTAAGTAATATTAAATAGTGATACATCAAATCAGCAGCTTCATTTTTAAATAAATCAGCATCGTTGTCTTTTGCTTCGATAACTAACTCTACAGCTTCTTCACCTACTTTTTGAGCAACCTTATTAATACCTCTTCGATATAATTTATTGGTATAAGATGCTTCATCATTATCGTCAATACGTTGCGAAATGGTTTCTTCCAATTCATAAATAAAACCACGAGGAGTTTCTTCGTTAAAACAAGAAGTGGTTCCTGTGTGGCAAGTAGGACCAACAGGGTCAGCTTTAATTAGAATAGTATCGTTGTCACAATCAATTTGAATGTCTTTAACATTTAGGAAGTTTCCTGACTCTTCTCCTTTAGTCCATAATCTATTCTTACTACGGCTGTAAAAGGTTACTTTTTGTTCTGCTTGCGTTTTTTGAAAGGCTTCTTCATTCATATACCCTAACATTAATACTTGCAGAGTAGTATTGTTTTGAATGATAACAGGAACTAGTCCATCTCCTTTTGTGAAATCAATATTCATTTTATAATGTTTTAATGTTTTAATGAGAGAATGTTTTTATAATTTTTTATTGTAGCATTTATTCATCCTATCATTCTTTAATTCTAATATTAATATTTTCTGTGTTTAAATAATCTTTTAATTCTGGTATAGGGATTTCACCATAGTGAAAAATACTTGCCGCTAATCCAGCACTTGCATGCGTTTGTTTAAAAAGTGTTGCAAAATGTTCTTTATTCCCAGCACCACCAGAAGCAATTACAGGAATATTAATGGCTTTACTAACAGCCTCTGTGATATCCATCGCAAAACCAGCTTTAGTTCCATCGTTATTCATAGAGGTTAGTAAGATTTCTCCAGCGCCTAATTTTTCAACTTCTTTTGCCCACTCAACTGTTTTTAGTTCAGTAGGAGTTCTACCACCATGAACAAAAACGATCCACTCATCATTATCAAATTTAGTATCGATAGCAACAACAACACATTGGCTACCATATTCATTGGCAATTTCAGAGATTAACTGAGGGTTTTTAACTGCCGAAGAATTAACGCTTACCTTGTCAGCACCAGCCTTAATGATAGCTGAAACATCCTCTATAGAGTTAATTCCTCCACCCACGGTGAAAGGAATATTAATTTCTGCAGCAATTCTAGTTACTAATTCTACTAAAGTTTTTCGTTTTTCTACAGTAGCCGTAATGTCCAAAAAAACCAATTCATCAGCACCTTCCTCTACATAACGTTTAGCCAATTCAATAGGATCTCCAGCATCTTGAATATCAACAAAATTGATTCCTTTTACGGTTCTTCCCTCTTGAATATCTAAACAAGGAATGATTCTCTTTTTTAACATAACGTTCTCAATTCTTTTAATGTAATGTTGCCTTCATAAATTGCTTTTCCAACAATAGCCCCTTGACATCCTATTTCTTTTACCTTTATTAAATCATCTATTGTAGCAACTCCTCCAGAAGCGATTAACTTTACATTCGTTTCATTAATAATTTCTTTATACAAATCATTAGAGGTTCCTTGTAGCATGCCATCTTTAGCAATATCAGTACAGATAACATAATCAATTCCTTTGGTTTGGTAGTCCTTTATAAAATCAACTACATCTAACTCCGAGCTTTCTAGCCAACCGTTAGTTGCTATTTTTCGATTCATACAATCTGCTCCTAAAATAATTTTTTCGTTACCGTATTGAGTTAACCATTTTATGAATACCTCAGGATTATTAGCAGCAATACTCCCTCCCGTAATTTGATTAGCACCACTTTCAAAAGCAATTTTTAAATCTTCATCCGACTTTAATCCTCCACCAAAATCAATTTTTAAATTGGTTTGAGAACTAATGGTTTCTAAGATTTTATAATTGACAATATGTTTTGATTTAGCGCCATCCAAATCTACCAAGTGCAAATATTGAATGCCATTATCCTCAAACTCTTTAGCAACTTCCAAAGGGTTTTCATTATATACTTTTTTGGTGTTATAATCTCCTTTAGAAAGACGAACACATTTTCCATCAATAATATCTATAGCAGGGATTATTCTCATAATGCTAAAAAGTTTTTTAAGATTTGACCCCCAACGTCAGCTGATTTCTCAGGGTGAAATTGTGTAGCATAAAAATTATCTTTTTGCATGGCCGAGCTAAACGGTTGAATATAATCACAACTAGCAATAGTTTCATCGCTAATTGCTGCATAATATCCATGCACATAATAGACATCATTATCCAGTTCAATCCCATTAAAAAGCTCCCCCTTTACATCGGTAAAACTGTTCCATCCCATGTGAGGAACTTTATCTAAAGGAGGAAATTTTTTAACTTCAGCATCAAATATCCCTAAGCATGTGGTATCTCCCTCTTCGCTATGATGACACATCAATTGTAACCCTAAACAGATTCCTAACATCGGGTTTTTAACTGATTGAAGAACTTTATCCAAACCCTTATCTCTCAAATATTTCATTGCAGAACTAGCCTCTCCTACACCAGGAAAAATCACTTTATCCGCACTCAATATCGTATCAGGGTCATCTGTAATTACACTTTCATAACCTAACCGGGTTAAAGCGTTTTGTACCGACCTGATGTTCCCAGCATTGTATTTTATTATCGCAATCATTATTAATGCTTTAATGGAAAGAATGAGTGAATGTTTGAATAACTTTATTATAGCATTTTTCACATTAACTCATTCTATCATTCATTGTTAAATTGTTCCCTTTGTACTCGGTATAGAGTAATTATTTGTTTTGCTTACAGCCATTTTTATTGCTTTCGCAAAGCCCTTAAATATTGCTTCTATTTTGTGGTGCTCGTTATCGCCTTCAGCCTTAATGTTTAAGTTACACTTTGCAGCATCGCTAAACGATTTAAAAAAGTGCATAAACATTTCAGCAGGCATTTCACCAATCATTTCTCTTTTAAAATCCGCATCCCATACTAACCATGGTCTACCACCAAAATCGATCGCCACTTGCGCTAAACAATCATCCATAGGCAATAAGAAACCATAACGTTCAATGGCTTTTTTACTTCCTAAAGCATTGATAAAAGCTTCGCCCAAGGTGATGGCTACATCTTCAATAGTGTGGTGTTCATCAATCTCTAAATCACCTTTAACTTGCACGTTTAAATCGATGTTTCCGTGCTTAGCAATTTGTTCTAACATGTGGTCGTAAAAACCTAAGCCTGTCGAAATACTGTTGTTTCCCGTTCCATCTAAATTGATTTCAATAGAAATATCAGTTTCGTTGGTTTTACGAACAACTGTTGCTTTTCTTGGTTTAGCTTTTAAGTAATTATATATCTCTTCCCAGCTTTTTGTGATTAACGAAGCATATTCATTTTGATCTTCATTAATAAAAATTGCTTGACATTTTAAGTTTTGAGCCAATTCTACATCCGTAACTCTATCGCCAATAACATATGAATTTTTGAGGTCATAATCTTCGTGGATATATTTGTTCAACAACCCTGTTCTTGGTTTTCTAGTAGGCGCATTATCTTCAGGAAAACTTTTGTCTATTAGGATTTCAGAAAACACAACACCTTCATTTTCGAATGCTTGTATAATCTTATTTTGAGCTGGCCAAAACGTGTCTTCTGGAAAAGAGTCAGTTCCTAAACCATCTTGGTTGGTAACCATAACCAATTCGTAATCCAGTTCTCTAGCAATTTTGGCTAACCATTGAAACACACCAGGGTAATATTCTAGTTTCTCCAAGCTGTCTAATTGAAGATCAACAGGAGGCTCTATCACTATTGTTCCGTCTCTATCTATAAAAAGTACTTTTTTCATTTTTTTTCATTTAGCGACATTGCGAAGAATGAAGCAATCTCCTCATTTTAGATTACTTCGTCATTCGTTCCGATAGCTATCGGAACTCATTTCTCGTAATGACGTGATTAATGCTTTATTTTCCTCAGGCGTTCCTACTGTTATTCGAATACAGTTATTAATAACACTGTTTCTGTTTCGTGTAATAATTTTTTTACTGACTAAATCAGCATAAAGTTGATTGGCATCTTTTACTTCACATAAAAGGAAGTTAGCATCAGAAGGATATACCTTAATTACTTGATCAATAGCTAATAATTCTTTTTCGAGTCTTTCTTTTTCTGAAAGCAATGTTTGCTTGTTTTGCTCAAATACATCAACGTTAGACAAGGCTTTAATAGCAGCTTGTTGATTCAATTCACTCACATTATATGGAGGTTTCACGTTGCTGTATAATTCTAAAACAGCTTCATTAGTGTAGGCAATTCCAACTCTTGCAGCAGCTAATCCCCATGCTTTACTAAAAGTCTGACTCACAATTAAATTAGGATATTGATCGATGGTTTTTAGCCATGATTCTTGAGCACTAAAATCGGCATAAGCTTCATCAATAATTACAATTCCATTAAAATTTTCGAGAATAAAGATGATCTCTTTTTGATTGATGGAATTCCCTGTTGGGTTATTAGGGGAGCAAATAAAAATCAATTTTACTTGATCATCATTCAAATAATTAGTGACAGATGAAAGATCAATTTGAAAATCGGTAGTCAAAGGAACTTTAATTAACTCTACATCATTAATAGCTGCCGAAACATCGTACATGCCATAAGTTGGTGAAAAAGTTAATGCTTTATCTTCTCCTGGATTACAAAATATTCTAAATGCTAAATCAATTACCTCGTCACTTCCATTGCCAATAAATATTTTTTCTGGAGCTACACTCTTCCTTTTTCCTAGTAATTGTTTTAACTCTTTTTGTTGTGGATCAGGGTAACGATTCAATTCTCCATAAGGATTCTCATTCGCATCTAAAAAAATGCTCGCATCACCAGTATACTCATCTCGAGCACTGGAGTAGGGTTTTAATTCTAGTATGTTTTTTCGTACTATGCTTTTTAAATTAAACATTGCTTAATCTTTTAATCGAAGGGTTACTGCATTTTTGTGTGCAAACAACTCTTCTGCTTCAGCCATCAATTCAATGGCTGGGCCAATATTGTTAATGCCTTCTTTACTTAGTTTTTGGAAAGTAATTTTCCGTACAAAACTATCGATAGAAACACCGCTGTAATTTCTGGCGTATCCATTAGTAGGCAGTGTATGATTTGTTCCGCTGGCATAATCTCCAGCACTTTCACAACTATAGTTGCCAATAAAAACAGACCCTGCGTTGGTTATTTTATAGGTGAAATTATCTGCATTTTCTGAGGCTAAAATTAAATGCTCTGGAGCATAATTGTTACTCAACTCAATACAAGAATCAATATCTTTTAATAAAACTGCGGCACTGTTTTCAAGTGCTTTAGCAGCGATTTCTTTTCTAGGCAATTCGTTTAATTGTTTAGTGAGCTCTTCATTGGTTGCATCAATAATTGCTTCATTATTGGACAACAAAATTACCTGACTATCTGCTCCATGTTCAGCTTGTGATAATAAATCTGCAGCAATGTAAGAGGGGTTTCCTGTTTCATCAGCAATAACCAATACTTCACTTGGTCCAGCAGGCATATCAATAGCCAAACCATCTAACTGTACCAATTCTTTGGCTTTGGTTACAAATTGATTTCCAGGACCAAATATTTTGTAAACATTGGGAATAGATTCTGTTCCGTAAGCCATTGCAGCAATAGCTTGAGAGCCACCTACTTTAAATATTTTAGTAATACCTACTAAGTTGGCTGTGTATAAAATGGCTGGATTAATTTCTCCTTCTTTATTGGGAGGTGTACATAAAACAATTTCTTTGCAACTGGCTAATTTTGCAGGAATACCCAACATTAAAATGGTAGAAAACAAAGGTGCTGAACCACCTGGAATGTATAGCCCTACTTTTTCTATTCCTACACTTTTTCTCCAACAATTTACTCCTGTTGAAGTTTCAACAACAGGTTCTTCATTGATTTGAGCAGCGTGAAATTTTTCAATGTTTTGTTGTGCAATTTTAATGGCTGCTTTTAATTCATCAGAAACCATATTGGTAGCGGCTGCGATTTCAGCATTGCTAACTGTAAGTTTATTCAACGAAACTTTATCGAATTTTTCGGCATAGGTTTTTAATGCGCTATCACCGTTTATCTTTACTTCGCTTAAAATGTCTTTTACTAAACTATCTAAAGTATGTTTTTCTATCTCCGGACGTTTAGCTATCTCCAGCCATTCCTCTTGTGTTGGATATTTAAAAACCTTCATTACAATACTATTTTATCAATAGGAACAATTAAAATACCTTCTGCTCCTGCCCCTTTTAATTCATCAATTACTTCCCAAAACTTATTCTCTTCAATTACAGAATGTAAAGAGCTCCACCCTTCTTCTGCCAAAGGTAATACTGTTGGACTTTTTAAAACAGGCAAGATATTGGTCACCTCTTCAATCTTATCATCAGGTACATTCATTAAAATGTACTTGGTGTTTTTTGATCTTAATACTGCTTTTATTCTGAATAATAATTTCTCAAGGGTAGCTTCTTTAGCAGGATCTAAGGTTAACGATTTTGCTAAAACTGCTTCAGACTTTAACATTACTTGCGTTTCTCTCAGTCCATTTTTAAATAAGGTACTACCAGAACTTACAATGTCACAAATACCATCTGCCAAACCAATGTTGGGAGCAATTTCTACAGAACCAGAAATAACGTGAATCTCTGAGTTGATGTTGTTCTTTTTTAAGAACGCGTTTAAAGTATTAGGATAAGAAGTAGCAATTTTTTTTCCTTCAAAATAAGAAAGCTCATCGGTTTCTACTTCTTTAGGAACAGCTAAAGAAACCTTACATTTAGAGAATCCTAGCTTTTCAATTATTTCGACTTGTTTCTCTTTTTCAATCAATAAGTTTTCTCCAATTATAGCAATGTCTACTACTCCATCTTCTAAATATTGAGGAATATCAGAATTACGCAAATACATAATTTCCATAGGGAAATTAGGCACAGTAACTTTTAATTGGTCTTTCCCATTGTTTACAGAAATACCACAATCTTTTAATAATTTAAGAGAGTCTTCGTTTAGTCTCCCACTTTTTTGAATTGCAATTTTTAACGTACTCATTTTAATTTTTTTATGTCTGTTGTAAATTTTGGGAGTAGAATAAAAAAACCCGTCTAAATTTACATCAGACGGGTTAAAGATATTTTAATTTACATATATCATTTTCAGTTCGCCTGAGAGCAAAAAAGAGAATGATGATGATGTAATTTATTTGTGTTCATTTATGTTGTTAACATTTACTCGGCAAAAATAGCAAGAATTTTTTTAATCTTCCAAATTTATTTGGACACACCCCTTAATCCCCTCTTTTTAGAGGGGAAGTTCCTTCCTAAGAAGGAGGGTTAGGGAGGTGTTAAATAGTTTTGAGCAAGCTGTTGGTTGAACTACTTCTTAATAAGTGTTAGCTGAACTCCTTCTTTTTTGAGTTCTTCCACATTAACATCTTCTGCGTGTTTCATACTGTTAAAATAGTGAGGAACCTGATTCATATTAATTTTTAGGGTATCAGTAGTAAGCATTTCAATTTTGTATAAAAACACCATATCTATTTCTGTAATTCTGATGTTGCCTTTCCATATCCAGTATACCTGATCTCTATTGCATACCTTTTTGCCAGCTTTGGGATAAACATTAATAACACTGTCTTTTTGAAATTCAAACATTGCACCTAAGCCTAATTTTTCACAAAAAGAAATGTGCTCGAAGGGGGTGATATTGGCTTGTATAACTTCCCATTTTCCAATAAGGGGAGAATTATTTTTGTATTCGTCTTCAGCACAACAAGCTACTTTTTTACTATTGTTGCAAGCTAATCCAGTAACAACAATTAGGGATAAAATAAGCAGTTGTTTCATAATATTTATTTTAAATTATTTATGTTGTACGCTAACGACCCGTATATGTTGTCGTAGCATCCCGAAGGGTGCTATGCAATATATACCTTGTTGTGTTTTCGTTATTTTCTTTCATCCTGCAAGCTGTTGGTAAAGGCATACTCTTTGACAAGTTTTTGCTCGTGCGGTTGGTTTTTGAGCGACTTGGCAATGTGTATGGCTTTATGCGTTGGCTTTCCATTATGCTACTTTTTGTTCATATAAATGTTTCTGAAATTCAATAAACAGCGAACTGATACTTGCCACTTCTCCTAAAACTTCTTTTGCATCTTCTAATGATTGATATTTGGTAGTTAGTAAGATTGGCAATTTTGATTGGTCAAGTTCACCAACTCCTGTTTCTACGTATTTACTCAATACAAATTCTATAAATTCCTTTTGCTTATTGTTCAGTAATGCAAAAATTGTAGCCTCTGCTGCTGCAACTCTTTCTTTTCTGCTTATTGGTTTTATGTCGCTGTTAAACACATATTCCAATACATCAAAAAGGTCGCTTTTTTCTGCATCAATTAGTTTTTTGAGTGTGTTTAATTCGTCTGAACCAAAACCTGCTTCATCTAACTTTTCAAGTAATGTCTTTCGAGTTACAGGGTTACTCCAGATTTTTCTTAATTCAGCTTCATCTTTAAAGAAGTTTGGAATTTCTCCTAAAAGATTATTCATAAATTCCTCTACAGTAATTGGTTTGCCATCAGCACTCCAAAAAGAAGTTGAAATCATTTTTTGTATCTCCATTTCTTTGCCGTTGCGGAGTTTTATTTTCACTTTCTTTTTGCAAATACAAGGCAATTGTCCGCATTTCTCACATTCCGTTGGTGGTTCTTGTTCGCAAACACAAGGTCTCTCTCCACATTCAGGGCAAGGTGTTGGAGGTTTTTTTTCGCAAGTGCAAGGTTTGTTCCCACACCTTGAACAAGCTTCTTCTTCAACAGGTTCTCCATCCCATTCTGGGTCAGAAAAACGTTGGTAAGCATCTACAAAATCATAAATGGTAAAAAACTCTTTGCCGTCAAACATTCGAGTTCCTCTACCTACAATTTGTTTAAATTCTATAATTTGATTGACTGGTCGCATTAAAACAATGTTTCTAATGTTTCGTGCATCAACTCCAGTCGATAGTTTTTGAGAAGTGGTAAGAATAGTTGGAATTAGCTTTTCATTGTCTTGAAACTGCTCTAAAAAGGTTTCTCCTATTTTTCCATCATTGGCAGTTACTCGAACGCAATAATCAGGATTCTTACTTTTCTTTTTGTATTGATTTACCATATCACGCACCATTGCTGCGTGAACTTGTGTAGCACAGAAAATAATGGTTTTCTCATTTTCGTTGGCTTCATCCATAAAGGTTTGTACACGAAAACGTTCTCTTGCAGGAATTACAATTGTTCGGTTAAAATCCTTTTCTTCATACAGTTTTCCATCTTCAATTTCTCCTTCAATAACAGTGTCGTCATTGGTGTAGATGTAATCGTCTAAAGTGGTTTTGATTCGTTTTACTTTGAAAGGTGTTAAAAACCCATCATTAATTCCGTCTTTCAACGAGTAAATAAATACAGGTTCTCCGAAATAAGCGTAAGTATCTACATTGTCTTTTCGTTTTGGTGTTGCGGTCAAACCTAATTGAACAGCAGGTGAAAAGTAATCTAATATCCCTCTCCAATTTCCTTCATCATTTGCACCACCTCTGTGACATTCGTCTATGATAATTAAATCAAAAAAATCTTTTGGGTACTCTCCAAAATAGCATTCTTCATTTCCGTAAGGAGCTTGTGGTTCTGCTGCAATAGCAAAGTCGTATTCTGCCTCTGTTTCTTCTTCAGAAGAGGAGGAAGCCATAAAAGATTGAAATATGGTAAAAAAGACACTTCCGTTAGTTGGTACTTTTCCTTTCTTCTTTATTTCGCTTGGTTTTATTCTAATTAACGCATCTTCTGGAAATGCTGAAAATGAATTAAAAGCCTGATTGGCTAAAATATTTCTATCGGCTAAAAACAATATTCTTGGTCGTCTCTTTCCATCTCGGTTTAAGTTCCAACGGGTATGAAACAATTTCCAAGCAATTTGAAAAGCAATAGCCGTTTTTCCTGTTCCTGTGGCAAGTGTCAGCAATATTCTGTCTTTTCCTTGTGCAATAGATTCTAAGGTGTTTCTTACTGCAATTTCTTGATAATATCTTGGTTGCCAAGTTCCTGATTTATCTTCAAATGGAATGCTCGAAAATTTATCTCGCCATTCTTCTGCTTGTTCGCTAACTGTTCCTTTTGGGTAGGTTTTATTCCATAATTCTTGTGGACTTAAAAAATCATTTGCCAAACCTTCTTTGCCTGTTGACATACAGATTTGATAAATCTCCTTTCCATTAGCAGAGTAGGTGGTTTCTAAATTTAGTTTGGTAGCGTATAATTTTGCTTGAGCAACACCTTCACCAACTTCTAATTCATTGCTTTTTGCTTCAACAATAGCGAGTTTTATTCCTTTGTAAACTAAAATATAATCGGCAATTAAAGGCTTGGCTCTTTTGCCTCCAACTTGTATTCTACCATCTGTAATTTTACAAACGTTGCGTTCTCTTAACACTTTAGAGTCCTCCACAACTCCCCAACCTGCTTTGGTTAGTTGTGGGTCGATTAACTCGGCTCTTGTTTCACTTTCGTTCATAATTCATTTTAATAATTTCATTAACCACTATTTTGTCCCTGTAAATGTTATTGCTGGCTTAGTGTGGTAGCTGTCCTTTTTCCAAAATCGCAATAAAAAATCAATGTCTTTTAAGTATGATTTGCCTTCCCCCTCTATAAAAAATGGGAGTTTCGGTTTACAATTATCAATGCAATACATTACTAATTCTACCGATAAACTTTCGTCCATTAATAAACGTAAAATGTGTTCTTCGCTTTCTGCCTTATCAAAATACGGATTATTGGGTAATGGGAAAGCATTGTTTGCAGCTAAAGCTATTTCCACACCACTTTTGGGATTAAAAAACACTAAAGCTGTATCAGAAATTTCCTTATAGTTTTTAGGTTCATTTTCTGTACCGAAATAACCTTCATCTCTGGCTCGTTGTTTCGCTTGTTTTTGTTCTTTTGCGGATAACTTTAGTGAAGCATTGAAATACTCCATATAGTTTTTAGTAAAACCATCTACCTTTTCTGATGGCATAAATGCTATTGGTAAACCATTATTAAATTCTAAAAATGCCTGGTATTGTTGTGCTAAGACATCATTTACGTTTTCTGTTTGGTGGTCTATAAAATTGACTTGCATTCTGGCTTCCATCGAGTTTTTTTCATCTAAAATTAAATCGGCATTAAAAGGCTGCTGAAAAAAGATACCAGAAAACCACCATTCGTTTTTCCATTGCACAATGCCCATAAATAAAATAGTATCTATTTCTTGAAGCGAATCTCCGTTGTCAAACGATTTTTTGGTGAGGTTAAACTTTTTACTGGAAGCAATATGTTCTATAAAAACGTTTTCGTTATCTTGACCTTTGTAGAAAAAGAAACCTCTTATTCGTTGCGATATGTTTAAGAAATCTTTTTTAAGTGGATGATTTTCTCCTATTATTTCAGAAGCCCACTCTTTAGCTGTTAAACTTAATAAACGGGTGTGCGATTTGTGTAAGGTGTCATCTCTATTGTCATTCAAAAACATTCGAATGTTTTCTTTAGCATCAGGATTTTCAATTATTTCGAGTTCTTTTTCTTTGATAATGCGATTGGTATCCGAATAAAACAAATACGACTGAAACAGCACAATATCATTTATGGCTCTCGCCTCATAAAAATCGGTTTCATTTTTGGCTATTTCATAAAACTCTTTTAAATGTTCGTTTTCGGGAGCGTCATCCCAAGCGTCATCAAAAAGATCCATTACTTTTTCGGCCGTTTCTACGATAAAGTCATTAAACGGAGCAATAAATTTTTCCTCCTGTATGGTGTTCATAAAATACCAAATCAAAAAGCTAACATCTTGTAAGTTTATTTCATCCTCATAATACTCATCCAAAAAATAAAAAGGCAATTGTTTGTTGTACAACTCTTTATGTTTTTTAATAAACGAGTTCCAAAGGTTGGTTTCCGAAATAAGGTCTTCAAAGTAAGACGTTAAAAAACAAGCCAGCATATCCATTTCTTGTGGTTGTAAATATCTTTGTAGCACCAATGATTGTGTATTGGTGGTAATGGCGTGTTTTACCTCATTGCTCAATTTAAGGTAATAACTATCTGTTGCTTTTTGGCTTTTGTAAGGTTTAAAATCTAACCATTGTTGTATGTAAATCTTCTTTTTCATTTTTTATTCTCTTTTAAATAGGGTTAAAATCAAAACCCAATCAAGAACTTTTTATTCATCAATTTTTAATTGACCCTCATTGTCTAAAAAATTCTTATCGGAGCTTACATCTCTTCCCAATTCTTTTTCTGTTTCTTTGAGTGCGTTTCCTGCTACTTTACCACCTCTTTGAGCTACTTTTTTGTTTTCTGTAAATGTTTCGGGTTTTTCTTCTTTCGAAATTTCAGCCGTTAAAATGGCGTAATCTCTATGTTCTTTTATGCCTCTTTCTTTCCATTCGTCTGTTAGGTTTTGTCTGATGGCAATTCCTCTCAATCGTTTATCAATCCAATCTTTTGGGTAGCCTTTTTACTCGTAAATTTCCTTCATTCGCTCTTGAGCCAATTCAGGGTTTTCTATTTCATCTAAACGCTCTTTTCCTACTTGTGCTAACCATTGTTTAAATGGTTCTGCTTTTTTAGACGGAATAGATTGTATTAAACGTAGCACTTGTGCGGTATCTGCTACATCTGTTTTATAAAATTTACCATCAGAAGATTGCATTTTCAGTTGGTTACAATCTGTAACCAACTGGCTACCTTCCTTTTTTAGCCTGCTTTTCAGTACTTTCCAATAGTTATTTGGATTTACACTCTCACTTAAAACACCAACTACATCAACAATAGAAAAATACCATTTCTCCTCTTTTTCATCCCAATGTGTTCTTACTTTTTGGTCTTGAAAAAGTTGTAACTTATTTTGTGGCTCTATGTTGTTGTCTGCTTTGCTCATTTTCTTATTGTCTCGAACCTTGATTAATTTGATTTTCTTGATTGCCTGATTCTTTGATAGTATTGTTATTATGAACTCGTTTATGTTGGAGACTTTTAGAACCGAAATTGATTAATAAACCGATTTCAAGATTATAAGCTTCTACATAATTCATTGCTTGAGCAAGGTGTACATCTTCTAAATTGATGAGTGCTTTAATCTCTACCATTATGGTGTTTTCTACAAAGAAATCTACTCTACGGGTTCCGATATTGTAGCCTTTGTATTCCAATTGCATTTCATGTTCTCTACTAAACGCTATTCCTTGCATTTTCATTTCGATAGATAATGCTCGTTGGTAAACAACTTCTTGAAAGCCATTTCCTAAATGTTTATGAACCTCCATAGCACAACCAATAATTTTGTATGTCAATTCTTTATGTTTCATTTCATTCATTGTCTCGAACCTTGATTTATTTGATTATCATGATTTCTTGATTATACCTAACCCGATTATCTGTTCTATTCTTCCGGTATTTAATTTTATTCAT
>Ga0114931_10001382_pt1 | contig 31027 bp, 31 predicted proteins | sample 2SBtaG_FD_89579 | JGI IMG/M metagenome (GOLD analysis project Ga0114931, IMG submission 89579) | Deep subsurface microbial communities from Kolumbo volcano to uncover new lineages of life (NeLLi) - 2SBTROV14_V59a metaG | ecosystem: Environmental > Aquatic > Marine > Volcanic | place: Kolumbo... | reverse complement strand
TTTGATTGCAGTCAAAAGCTCAGCCCACTGCCCGCGGGCGCCTGCCCGCCGATTGCGCTTTTCGATGTCCGATTGCAGTCAAAAGCTCAGCCCACTGCCCGCGGGCGCCTGCCCGCCCGATTGCGCTTTCCGGCGTTTGATTGCAGTCAAAAACTCAGCCCACTGCCCGCGGGCGCTTTCCCGCCCGATTGCGCTTTTCGATGTCCGATTGCAGTCAAAAGCTCAGCCCACTGCCCGCGGGCGCATGCCCGCCCGATTGCGCTTTTCAGAGATTGATTCCAGTCAAAAGTTCAGCCCACTTCATGCAGGCGTTGCCTGCCGGGCGCATGCCCGCTCGCGCCGCCGCAAAAAACGGTTGACCCGGCCCCCCGTTTGAGAGTAAGTTTTTCTTATCGGAAGCTATCGACTTTCAGGGCGGATCATGCGATCGATTTTCACAAGTTTGGTTTTCGCGGCGTTTTTGTTGCAGACGGTGGGCGCTTTGTGGTCCCCGCCGCCTCTGGCCGCGGAGACCCTGTATGTTAAAACCAACGGCACGAAACTGCGGGCCGAAGGCTCCGCCCGCGCCAAGGTCGTCACCAGACTGCGGATCGGCACGCCGGTAACCGTGCTGATGAAAACCAAACGCTTTTACAAAGTTTCCCTTGCCGGCGGGCGGCAGGGCTGGATATTCAAATTCAAGTTGACCGCCAAGGCTCCCGGCGCGAAAAAAGGCGGCAGCCGGTTTGCCGAGGTGCTGGGCGGCCGGCAGCAGTTCTCCGCCCGCGAGTCGGCTTCCGGCTCCAGCATTCGCGGCCTCGGCCCGGCAACGCGCACCTACGCCCGCAACAAAGGCATCTCCGCGCAAAGCGTACAAGCCGTGGAGAACATGGAAAACTACCGCGTCGACCTGGATGACGTCGATTCGTTTCTCCAGGAAGGGCGGCTGGGAGCCTATGCGCCCTGAGGATAGAACGGGATTTTCGGGATCACGATGAAAAAACGGTTCATTATTATTATATTGGGGGTCTTGCTCGGCGTGGCGGCCGTCGGTTCCGCGTCGGCGTTTAACCTGGGCGGTTTTTTGGATGAGGTGGAAAAGCAAACCCGGCCGCCGGAGAAAAAGCAAAACCCACAGCCAAAGGCCCGGCAGCCGGGCGCATCGGGGGGCTTGATCGGCCTGGGCGAAAACCTCGGGTTGTTCGACAAAAAAACTTCCAACCTGTTGCAGCAGGGCGCGAAAACCTTCCAGGCGTTCCAGCCCATCGGTTTGGAGGAGGAAAAAGCCATCGGCGCCTCCCTGGCGGCGCGGGTGTTCGACCGCTATGGCGGCCCCTATAACAATCCCGGCCTGTTGCGCTACGTCAACCTGGTCGGCCAGGCGGTGGCGGGAATGTCCGACCGCACCGAAGTCGAATACCACTTCGCCATCATCAATACCAACGAGCCGAACGCCTTTGCCACCCCGGGCGGTTACGTATTCGTCAGCATCGGCCTGTTGCGCCTGCTGGAAAACGAGGCGCAGTTGGCCGGGGTTCTGGGCCATGAAATCGCCCACATCAGCCATCAACACGCCTTGAAGACCATCCAGCGCGGCCGCCGCCTGCAGGGAATCTCCGCCCTCGGCCTGGCCGCCTTCAACGAAAATCCGGAGAAGTTCGGCCGCTTGATCGACGGCATCTCCGACATCATTTTCACCCGCGGCCTCGACAAGGACCTGGAGTTCGAGGCCGACAAAATGGGCGTGGAATACGCCGCCCGCGTCGGCTACAACCCGTCGGGCTTAAGGGATTTTATCCGCATACTCGGGCAAAAAACCCGGTCCGGTTCGATCTTTTTCAGCACCCATCCGCCGCCGCGGGCGCGGTATGACCGCCTGTCGCGGCTGGTTGCCGGCTACCGCGCCGCCGCCGGCAACCCCCGGCTCGCCGAGCGATTTCGACGTGAAACCAAGGGGCGGTTATGAATCAAAACAGAATCTTCCGGGAAGAACTTCCCGGCGAGAAGAAAAGCATCATGACCCTGCTGATGACCGGCTACTTCGTGGCCGTATCCTGCATGGGTTACGTCGCTTTTTACGTTTATATCCAGTTGTCGCAGATGGACCGGATCATCGCCGCCATGAACAACGACATCATGACGGCGGAGCAGCTTGGCCTGTTGACGGGCCGCATCCTGGCGGCCACCGATCAATTACGCCATGAAGTCATCATCCTGGCCGCTATCGGAACCGTTGTCTGCATCGTCGGCGGACTGTACATCTTCAACCTCGTGGTGCGGCCGCTGGAAAAATTGATCGACCACACCCGCGACGGCGGCAAAACCGTCCTGCCCGAATTCAAGTCCAACCACGAAATCAAGCAACTGGCCGCCGCCATCGCCGACCTGCACGCCCGCCAGGAAGACAAAACCCCCGTCGACCGGTAGCCACCCACACTCCGCCGGGTCGAGCAAAGGTTAGAAATTGGCGATTCCCGCGTGCGGGCAGGCATCCTCCTGATGCGTCGCCTGTTCCCGGCAGGGAATGCAGACCTTCTTGTCTCCCATGAGGCGGCCATAGGGTTCGACGACCATGTCGCCGCACACGCCGCAGACGAAACTGTCGAACGAGTGTTTCGGGTCGTGCCAGCCGTGCTCAAAAACCTCGCCGATGTTTAAAAGCTGTTCATCCGGCTTGTTAAGCACCCCTTCCACCAGCGGGTCGACGACGTTGTCCGGAACCTGCGACGCCGGGATGCCCTTCATCCGGTAATCCTGAAAAAACGAGGTGGTTTTATTGGCCTGCATGGCCTGCGCCTTTGGCCCGACGCGCACCGCCCGGCCGCTCTTTTTTTCAATCAGCACCAGCCCCCATTTTCCATAGTTCAATTTTTTGATGTTGCCCTTGCCGAAGGTGCATCCGGTGATCATCTGGACGCCGTCGGCAAAGCAGGTGGCGCAATGGTTGTCGCCGATTTCGACCAATGCCTCGAGTTGGCCGTCCGTGGCCCGCGACACGCCAAGCGTGTTCAGCGCCGCCGCGCCCACCCGCAAACCCATCGGCATGGCGGGACATTTGTGGCCATGGAGTTTCAATCCAGCTTCGAAATAATCTTTTGCCTCAATCATGATAGTGCTCCTTTCTTGTTAATGATTAACATTTTTTATCGAACGGGGTTTCATCCCAACACATGCCCTTCACTCCGGCGGCCAGCGGCTTTTCATACCAACCGCGCGTGCGGTTGACCAGCCGCACCACGGACAGCATCACCGGAACCTCGACCAGCACGCCAACCACCGTTGCCAGCGCGGCGCCGGAGTCAAATCCGAAAAGGCTGATGGCCGTCGCCACGGCCAGCTCGAAAAAATTGCTCGCCCCAATAAGCGCCGAAGGCCCGGCAACGCAATGCGCGACCCCAAAGCGCCGGTTCAGCAAATACGCCAGACCCGAATTAAAATAAACCTGAATCACTATCGGGACCGCCAGGAGCAGAATAATCATTGGCTGGTTGACGATCTGGTTTCCCTGAAACCCGAACAATAAAATCAGCGTTGCAAGAAGAGCCAGAAGAGAAAAAGGATGAAGCGCTTTAAGAGTCCTTTCAAGGCCATGTTCCCCGCCGCGTTCGATCAGCCGGTTCCGCCAAACATGGGAAACGATGACGGGAATGACGATATACAACACGACCGACAAGAGCAAAGTCTTCCACGGAACCGTAATCGAGGATAACCCCAGCAATAAAGCAACAATGGGCGCAAAGGCAAAAATCATGATCACGTCATTCAGCGCAACCTGGCTTAATGTGAAGTGAGGTTCCCCGTGGCACAGGTTGCTCCAGACAAAGACCATGGCAGTACAGGGCGCGGCGGCAAGAATGATCAGGCCGCCAATATAGGAATCAATTTGCTCCGCCGGCAGATACGCGGAAAACAGATGCGCCACGAACACCCAGGCAAGCAGTGCCATGGAAAAAGGTTTGACGGCCCAGTTGATAAAAACGGTGACCCCGATCCCTTTCCAGTGAGAACCCACTTTGCGTAATGCCTTGAAATTCACCTTGAGCAGCATGGGAACGATCATGATCCAAATGAGCACGGCCACCGGAATGTTGACGCGGAAAAACTCGGCATTGCCTATCGCCTGAAACCATGCCGGGAGAAAATGGCCCAACGCGATGCCCGCTAAAATACATAAAAACACCCAAAAGGTTAAATAGCGCTCAAAAACTCCCAGCGAGGGCGCTGCGGCCCGACCTGATATTATCGCCGATGGACTACTCATAGCTTCTTTCCTCCTCTGTTTACCGCCGCCGCAGCCTATCCCAGCCGCTGCTTTTTCGCTAACGCTTCCGGCTCCAGTTTCACGATTTTTTGCAATCGCTCTTGATCCCGCTTGATTTCCGGCTCTTGCGAAAATAAATCGACAACCCAGCGAATACTTTTTTTGGTTTCCCGCGAGGCGTTTTTCCCGGGCAGCCGGCAGTACACCCAGCGCCCGACCTTGCGGTCTTCGACCAAGCCCGCATTTTTCAATATGGAAACGTGCTTGGATGTGGTTGAAGACGCCAAATCAAGGAGTTCCACAATTTGACAGACGCAGAGTTCGCCTCCCCGAAGGGCCATCAGGATTCGCACCCGGGTTTGATCCGCCAGAGCTTTCGTGATTTTGACAAGTTGTTTCATCGTTCCTCCATTTCGTTATATAACGAAGTATAGGAATGAGAGAGACGTTTGTCAACAGGATTTTAAAAATAAATCCTCCCGCGGACAAAAAACCCGGCGGGCCGGCGGTATTGACAAAAAGAAACAAGTGGCGTAACAACGGAATTGAACAACCTGGCGGCCATCGCCGCAAAACAAAAAAGGACCGGCAAATGAAGCAGCCCAAACCAAGCGACAAGGTTTTTGCAAACGACGCCAAAATCGGAGACTTTAAATTTGATGAAAAGGTCGCCCGCGTGTTCGACGACATGCTGGACCGGAGCGTTCCTTTTTACAAGGAAGCGCAAATGATGGCATTGCGGCTGGCTTTGAATTTCGTGAAGGACAAAAGTAATATTTACGATCTGGGGTGTTCGACGGGAAATATTTTAAAAGGGCTGCTGAATTTAATGCCCGGAAAATCCGTGAAGCTCATTGGCGTGGACAATTCCCCCGCCATGTTGAAACAAGCCAAAAAAAAAATTTCCACATCAAAAAACAGAAACTCTTGCGAGTTGCGGCTCGCGGATATTAACCAGGGGGTGGAGATCGACAACGCCTCCGTTGTCATAATGAACTACACCCTGCAATTCGTCCGCCCCCTTTTTCGTGAAACTTTGATGCGGCAGATTTATGCCGGTCTCCACAAAAACGGCTGCTTGATTTTGATCGAAAAGGTCCTCGGCAACGATTCCCTGCTCAATCGGATGTACATCGACTTGTATTACGAATATAAAAAAGGCAGGGGGTATTCCAGCCAGGAAATCGCCCGGAAACGCGAAGCCCTGGAAAACGTTTTAATCCCTTACCGCATTGATGAAAACACCCGCCTTTTGACACAATGCGGATTCGAACCCGTAGACATCTTTTTCAAATGGTACAACTTTGCCGGGTTCATTGCCGTCAAACCGTAAACACCGCGGACAACTCATCCGGCCAGATCGCCCGTCAAACTCTCGACCCGCTGCGGAAAGGGAAACTCCTTGTCTACGGGAATGCCCAAGCGCTCCAGCATTTCCTTATAATCGAAATAATCCATTTCCCGCTTGAGTGTCTCCAGCGACCGGCGCACCACGCGCCCGTCGCGGCTCAGGGGAACCCAGCCCTCGCAAAGCTCGAATGGAGTTAATGCCGCGCCGCCGGGTTTTTTCATCAGAACAATGTATCGGGGCAGAGCGCGCGCGTCGTTCCGTTTGCGGTCCGCCGCCATATCCCGCTCCAGATATTGAATGCACTGTTCCCTCAACATTTCGCTTTGTTTCCAGGAGTCCATTTTTTGCCAGGCCAGCGGCAGCCATTCCGCCCTGTCGTCGCCGAAGTGTTCCACGATGTCGGCGCGTTTTTTGTACACGATCTCCATTCTTTCCTGTTGTTTTTTCCGGAACTGGGCGCGCTCCTTCATCCACTCGAAGCGGAATTTTTTGTCCTTGTACCATTTTTCCTTTAACCGCGTATACCGCAGCATCACCGCCTCGTTCTCGGGCATCGCCTGCAATTCATGATAGAGTTTCTTGGCCTTGGCAAAATGGTAATCCTGAAATTCCGTAACCATCAATTCATACTTTTCGAAGTCTTTTGCCTTGAGTTCGTCTAAAACGGGGGAAAACTGTTTCCACTGGTTCCACCCAACCCCGACCGCAAGCCCCAGGACCGTTACGACAGACAATTTGATCAGCAAACGAACGAATTTCATAAACCCATCCCGTTAACGACACCACGGCAAACAAACCGACCTCGATTCCAGCTTATATTATTTTCGACCAAGGGAAGAATAAAGTTAAGTCCTAACTTCATTCCGGCGGGTGCGGGCGTTGGCGGGGAGGCTGCGTTTCCGCTACTCAGTGCTTGAAATGCCGGATGCCGGTAAAGACCATGGCGAGGCCGTGTTCGTCGGCGGCTTCGATGACTTCCCGGTCGCGGATGGAGCCGCCGGGCTGGATGATGGCGGCAACCCCCGCCCGGGCGGCGGCGTCCACCGAGTCCCGAAACGGGAAAAAAGCGTCGGAGGCCATGACACAGCCGCGCACCGGTTTTTGCGCCTTCTCAATCGCCAGCCGCGCCGAATCGACCCGGCTCATCTGCCCGGCGCCGATGCCGACGGTTTCCCCGCCTTGCACATAGATGATGGCGTTGGACTTGACATGCTTGGCCACCGTCCACGCAAACCGCAAATCGTCGAGTTGCCCTGCCTCCGGCTGCTTGCGTGTCACAACCTTCAATTGACTGGGGTCCAAGGTGACGGCATCCGGGTCCTGCACCAGCAACCCCCCGCCCACCCGCTTGACATCGTATCCTCCGGCGGCCTTCGGAGCAGGCTTGCCGGGAACCTCCATCAAGCGAATATTTTTTTTGCCGGCAAACAAGGACAGGGCTTCCGGCGCGAATCCGGGAGCGACGACCGCCTCCACGAAGTTCTTCAGCACTTCCCCGGCGGTCTGCGCGGTGACGGTCCGGTTAAAACCGATGATGCCGCCGAAAGCCGAGGACGGGTCCGTTGCCCGCGCCTTGATGAAGGCCGCCAGTTGATCGTCCCCCAGCGCCGCGCCGCAGGGATTGGTGTGTTTGATGATCACCGCGGCGCACGACTCAAATTCCGTCACCAGTTCCCACGCCGCGTTGAGATCGATAATGTTGTTGAACGACAGTTCCTTGCCTTGCAGTTGCCGTGCCGACACGATGTCCGACTGCCGCGGCGCCGTCTCCCGGTAAAACGCCGCCCGCTGATGCGGGTTTTCCCCATAGCGCAAGTCCAGAACTTTCTCGAACGGCGGCTGAAACCAGGGAGAAAATCGTGGCGCGTTCTCCAGCGTACCGGACAAGTACGCGGCGATCAGCGAATCATAGCGCGCCGTATGGGCAAAAGCATCGCGGCTGAGCCGCCGCCGCGTCGGCAAAGTAACCGTGCCGTCGTGATCTTCCAGTTCATCGAGAATCGCATCGTAATCCGCCGGGTTCACCACAACCGCAACATCATGAAAATTCTTCGCCGCCGCGCGCAGCATCGCCGGACCGCCGATATCGATGTTCTCCACCGCCTCTTCCAGCGAGCAATCCTCGCGGGAAATGGCCGCCTCAAAAGGATACAGGTTGATCGCCACCAAGTCGATCGTGCGGATTTCATGCGTTTGCAACGCTTGCCGATGCGATTCCGAATCGCGTTTGGCGAGAATGCCGCCATGGATTTTCGGATGCAGCGTTTTGATCCGGCCATCCATGATTTCCGGAAAACCCGTGTAATCGGAAACCGCCAGCACGGAGACCCCATGCTCCCGCAACAACGCCGCAGTGCCGCCGGTGGAAAGAATCTCCACCCCGCGGGCGCTCAGCCGGCGCGCAAACTCCACGACGCCGGCCTTGTCCGACACACTGATCAATGCCCGTTTAACACGATTCATGATGCGCTAATCCTGAGGCGGTTTCTTTTCGGCTGGAGCTTTGCGGATCAAAAAATCAGGCGTCGCCAGGGCGATGATTTTGAGCATCCAAACGGGAAACGACCCGTAGGAATCCAACAGCCCGGGTTCTTCCGTTTCCGGAACGGTTTTTTTGGGAGGGGCTTGTTCCGGAGGGTGCAAGGGTTCCGTCATATTATCCTCGATGTCGTTGCGCGGCCGGAAAGACCGCTGGTCTGGCACATTTGGCCTCGAATACTACTATTTTTCACCGGCTTTGAAAACAGAATAATCGTCGCGCCGCGGCGCCGGCCCTATTCAGAACCCACGCACAGCCCCGCCGTGAATTTCCAGTTGAAACCCGACTTAAAATCGATGCGTCCAAACTGGCTTTCCAGGTTTTGCATGCACTGCGCCATCAAACCCTGCAAAAACTTTTTATCCTCTTCGGTCCAGGCCAGCGGAGTGTTCAGCAATTTATCGTGAAAGACCCGGACCATATCCTCATTGCATTGCCTCGGCTCCTCCTTGACGATGCGCGGCAGAAAAATCAACTCCAGAAACGTCTGCGCGGCCACGGGCGGAAGCGGACGGCAGGAAATCTCCCGGAACAGCGCATACCGGGCCAACGCCGTGGACGCTAACACCACCAGATTGACATCCTCCGGGTTCACCGGGTAACGGCAAGCCGCTAAAATTTCATCCAAACCCGGCGCCGTCACCTCTAAACACTGCCGGCAAAAACGCACATAGAACTTCAACCGCCGCAGAAAAGTTTCCGCGTGGCGTATTTCCCGGAGCGATTCAAAATGCCGCACCCGCGGGTTGCTTTTACCCGCGCCCGAATCCTCATCAACCATGGGAATCCGGTAAGTGACCAGAGCACAAAGATAATCCCTTTCGTTTCCGTTGAGCAAACGGTCCATATAGGAGCCCGCGTCCTTGACGAGCTTTTCCACCTGCCATTTAAGACTCATCAAATGACCATAGCCCGCTTGGAACAGTGGCTGCATCCAGGTATTTTCAAGAAGCGCCGCACCTTTGCGCGCGTCCTCACCGCTTCCCAGTTCCAGACCGATGTTCACTGTAGCCATGACTTTTTGCATGACTTCGTTTTGCGCCTGCGGATCGGAAGGGTCCCGAAGGTCGGCCACCATCACCTTGTTCGCCAGATAAACCAGTTCCCAGCGCAGAGCGTCGAGCCGCGCCTCATCGCGGACAAGCGCCAAGCAACGGCGGAAAAAACATGCCGGGTCGGCCTGGGCAATCGGATAGTTCGGTGCAACCCGGTAGTGGCCGCCGTCGGAAAACGATTCCGGCAGCGTCGGTTTCACCTGCAGCGCCGCCGGACTCAGACGGCTGTAAATTTCATGAGCTTCCTCGAATTCCGGAATGCCCCTCTCCGAGGTGCGCGCCAACCGCCAATGATAGGCCCTTTCCACCGTCGGACTTACCGGAAACCAGATCACCGCCTCCATGAGATTAAAAAACTCGTCGGGATAACTTTCATAAAGTATCTTGAGAAATTTGGAAAGCACCGGCGCCACATCGGGAACCTTAAAAAATATATCGTAAATACCGTCCGGGGAAAAATTTTGCAACCCCTCCACCCCATCATAGGAATCCGTCATCTCATCATTCTTGTATACTTTGATGAGCGCTTGCAGAGCCATAACCACCTGGTCCATATCCTCACCCAGCAACCAGTAAAGAATTTTCGGCTCGTCGCATTTTTCCAGAAGCACCAGCCAGTCCCGCACCCGTTGCGGAAGCAATTTGTCGCCGTGCCACCACTCGAGATCGAAAATATACTGAAGCTGCGGCGGCGAGATCGTCGAAAGAATCGGCAGGCAGTCGGCCCCGCCAATTTCCTTGACCATATAATAAACCTCTTCCGGCGGCAGGGCGCGCACCACCTCAACAGCCCGCGGAGAAAGCAAAAGCAAGTCCTGCTTCAGCCTGCCTTTCACCTGCATCACACAACGCGCTTGCTCCGCAACGCTCATCCCCGACAAAAATTTCTCCACCTTGCCGGGATCCGAGCGAATCCATTTTTCCGGAAACGGCGGCGCCATGCCGGTTGGCTCAAGCATTTTTTCGCTCTGATTTTTCATCGTTGAAAACGGTCCGGCGGGAATAATTAGCGATCATTCATAATAACGGCAATTCCCAAGGCTTTCAACTTGAGAAACGAACGGCCGGTCCGGGAAAGAACTTTATAAACGGCCGGCAAGTCGCGCCACCGGGTCCATCATAGCCACAGACAACATGCGGCCGGTCCGGCCTTCCTTGCGGTAGGAAAAAAAACGGTGCGTTTCGCAGGACGTGCAGCAGTCCGCATGAAAAATATTTTCTGCCGGGATACCAGAGGACAACGCATCCTCCCGATTGGCTTGAAACAAATCCAAAAAAAATTTGCCTTGCGGCGCGGCGCGCATCAAACCTTGCCAGTTTGCATAATTTTTTTTAAACGGCTGGATGCAAGGTTCGTCCACCTCATAACAACAAACGCCGATTCCCGGCCCCATGCCGACCAGGACATTCACCGGCTCACAGCCGTAGCGGCGCCGCAAGGCGGCCACGGCATGAAAGAGGATGTTGTTTGCCGTGCCCCGCCGGCCCGCATGAACCGCCCCCACAACCCGCCGCAAAGGATCATAAATAATGATGGGCACACAGTCCGCAGTCAACACACCGACCGCCCGGCCGGCAAGCGGCGTGATGATTGCGTCCGCTTCAATCGAGGCAACCTGTGCGTTTGTCAGCGAATCGTCCTCAAGCGCATACACCCCATTGCCGTGAACTTGCCGCGCCAGAAAAACCTCTTCCGTCCGCATATTCAACGCGCGCAGCAACCAACGCGCATGTTCGGGAGAAACGCCGGGTTGCCCGCTGCGCCCAAACCGCAACACGTTTTCTCCCCGGCCCGCAATTTTAAAATTTCGCGGACTGAATCCATGCGCAAGGCCAACGGTTTTTTCCAAGCCGGGAATTTTAATCGGATCGATTGAAACATTCATAAAAAAATTTCAAAAAAAATTAAAACCGAAAATAAATTTTTCTTCCGGTTTTCTTAAGATTATTTTTTCCGTCGGCCTCATTTTTTTTACAACACGCCGATCGGCCTGTAGTAGAAAGGACATGCCGGCGATTGATAGACACACCCGGTCCGTTTGTTTTTAAACCGAAGGAACGATTCGATATTTTTTTTGTTCGATTTCGCAATGCCATTCACCTATTATTTGCTTGACAATAAATACTTATCGCATAAAATAATCAAAATAAATTGGGCGCTGAAACGTTTCCCGATTTATTGCGAAAGGAGTTCTTTATGGCAACCAAGAAAAAAGCAAAGAAAAAAGCAGCAAAGAAAAAAACGACCAAAAAGAAAGTTGTAAAGAAAAAAGCCACAAAGAAAAAAGCTACAAAAAAGAAAGCTACAAAGAAAAAGGCTACAAAGAAAAAAGCTACAAAAAAGAAAGCTACAAAGAAAAAAGCCGCAAAGAGAAAAAGATAAGCAGAATTCGAATTTCAGTTTGGCAAGAAACACCAACCCGATCGTTCCACCAAACCAAAGAGGAAAATCGTTTCAGCGCCCGATATTTTCTCTTCCCGCCTCGGCTTACCGTTCATTCGCAAACAGTTATTTCCCAACCATTTTTGTCGATTGCCGTTAACAACAGGTGGGGCCTCGCCGATTGCGCCAAGCCGCATCAGTTTAACATGCGGTGGAAAACTCCCTTTAAGTAGGCCGCTTCCTTGAAGGCCGCCGGATGGTCCACGGCGTGCCGCGTCCGCAGCATTTCTTCACCGCGCCTGCCGGCGGCTTCGATTCCGCGGTCCACCGCAAGAAAAAACTCCCGCTCCTCCACCGGCGCCGAGCAGGATGCGGCAAACAACGTGCCGCCGGGAGCTGTGCGCCGCGCTCCCGCTTCCGCCAAGCGGACATAAGCCTGCAGAGCATCGGACACTTGTTTTTTACCGCGGGCAAAGGCGGGCGGATCGAGAATCACCAGATCAAAACTCTGACCCTGCCGGTCCAGCCGGCCCAGTTCCCGAAAGGCATCCCCTTGAATTTGACGAAACCGCTTGTCGCCGCCGGCGGTTTCGGAAAAATTAAGCGCCCAATTGTTTCTTGCCGCTTGCAGTGCATGGCGGTTCAGTTCGATTTCCAGGACGGAACGGCACCCGCCCGCAAACCCATAAACGGAAAACCCGCCCGTATAACTGAACACGTTCAGTACGGATTTCCCGCCGGCCAGTTCGCGCACCCGGCAACGATTTTCCCTTTGATCGAAATAAAATCCCGTCTTCTGGCCGCGAACCACATCCGCCTCGAACCACAGCCCGTTCTCTTGAAACCGCACGCTGGAGCGTAGCGCCGGGCCGGACAAAATTTCCCCATCCCCCGGAAACCATGAGACATCGACCTTGCGGCCTAAGCGCAGGACGCACCTTTTGACGGACAACAGATCATGAGCCAGCAGCCGAATGGTTTCCAGGTAAGGCGCCCAGGCGCACGAATAAATTTTTATAACCGCCGTGTCCGCATAGAGGTCCAGAATCAATCCGGGGAAGCCGTCGCTTTCGCCGTTGAGCGCCCGATACCCCGTGGTGTTTTCGCCGGCCAGCGGTTTTCTCAACGCCAGGGCGTCCGCAAAGCGTTTCCGAAAAAATGCGGCGTCGATCGCCACAGGCGCCGCGGTTTGCAGAATACGCAGGCTGATCTCGGAAAACGGATCGTAAATGCCAATGGCGAGAAAACGGTTATCGGCATCATACACCACGCCCAAATCGCCCGGCGCACCGGAAACCACGCCGTTTTGCACCTGGTGCCGGAATATCCACGGATACCCCCGGCGAATCCTTCCTTGCAGCGTTTTAGAAATTTTGATCCTGACGGTTCCCGGTTTTACCGAAGTTTCTTTCATACCATGCCTCCCGGGACACACATCAAACCCACCGGCTCACCGGAACAAAAGCACATCTCCGGCTCAACTTCCCGGCAGGGTAGAATCGTAAAGACGAACGGTTTTCATAAACGCCTCCTGCCTTTGCGGCGGAACCCGGCGGCGGTAGGTGTGGTGCGTTTTCGATTTAAAAGGATTCAAGACAACCCGTTTTGTGCCGCGGCGGAGAACCTCGTAATGCAGGTGAGGCGCGAAACTCCTGCCGGAATTTCCGGATTCGGCGATCTTCCGGCCCTGTTTGACGAGCTCCCCGCGCTTGACGAAGGTTTTGCTCAGGTGCAGATAGCGTGTTTTCACCTTGGCCCCGGGGTGATCGATTTCCAGACTGTAACCGTTGGCCCGGATGTTCCAGTTCCTGCGGGTCACGCGGCCGTCGAAAGTGGCATACACCGGCGTGCCCGTCGGCGCTTTGAAATCGGTGCCCGAATGGCCGCGAAACCTGCCCTTGCGGTAATCCCCCGGCAGCGAGGTGATTTCGATGTAATCCCGAATCGGCGCCTCCTTGTCGACAATACGCGGAGCGATCTCTTGTCCGTCGGCGTCAAAGAACGAACCGTACCGGGGGCCAGGGTACTTGTAAAAATTCGCTTCGAACGTCTTTTTAAAATACGCGCTTTTATATTTCAATTTCAAAATCCGAAACCGCGCCTCATCATCGGTTTCCTCATAAACCAGGGTCAGGGAATCCGCGTTACGCATTTGCTTGTTGAGATCGATAAACCATGCCAGAAGCCGGCCCGCATAGGCGGAGAGAATTTCGCACCCCCCCTCCCGGCTCAACGCCTTGCACAACGTACCGGTGAGGGAACCCGCGACCTCGAAACGATGCGAATGAACGGGCCGCTCGTTCGGCGCAAACGACACCCTTTGCGTCTGCAATAACTTATCATCTTGCCGGGAAGGTTTTTCTGCCGCCACGGCGGGAGAAACGGCGGCGACCCGCGAAGCGCTCTCCACCGGAGATTTGAGGTCCGCCTGCGCCAGCGAGACCCGGCCTGTGCCCGGCCCGTTCTGAAAAAAAACGAAATAAACATTCAAAATCAGAGATACTGCAAAAAGAAAACCCAAAACCCTCACCCGCTTTTCCGCCTTGGCGGCATCACGGTTCGGATTATTCCACGAAGGATTTTTTTTCATCATGATGGCTTACGTTGGACTCGAAGTTTGTTTCCCGGCAGGATAACAACATGAAAACCGAAGGCGGTTTGTCGGAATGGCCGCGCGAAAGCGTTTTTTATAACCGGCCGCCGGTGTTTCATTATAGAATTGATTTTTCTGCAAACCGGACCGAGATGTATTATCGCAAATCGACTGCCGTTTGACAACCGCGGACCCAACGCAATGAACTTCAAGCCGGAAATCATTTATATCGAGCCGCAGGCCGAAGGTTATGCCCTGACGCGGGAGGTGCTGCGCCGGTTTCCGGATGTTCCGGTGTTTGCCGGCGCGGACCCACGCGCCGTGCTGGAAGATATCCGCCGCAGCACAACCGATGTGTTCGGCGCCGCCAAAAAACGGTTGCTGCTTTCCCGGTTTAAAGGTTCGTTTTTGAAAAAATGTCCGGGAATCAGTCCGGGCATGGTGTGCTGCAATTATTACATCGTCAATTTGATGACCAACTGCATTTACGATTGTTCGTATTGCGTATTGCAGGATTTCCTGGAAAACAATCCGCTCCTCACGGCCTTTGTCAACGTCGAGGACATTCTCGCCGAACTGGACGCCATGTTTGCCGCCAACCCCGGGCGCACCTTCCGGGTTGGCACCGGCGAGGCGGCGGACAGCCTGGCGCTGGACGATGTCATCCCCCACACCAACCTGCTGGTGCCGTTTTTCAACCAAAGGAAAAACGCCGTACTGGAATTGAAAACCAAATCCGCCTGTGTCGATAACCTGTTGCAGCAGGATGACCCCGGAAACGTCATCGTCTCCTGGTCCATCAACCCGCGGGAGATTGTCGAGCAGGAGGAAAAACTCACCGCCCGTTTGGATGAAAGATTGCAAGCCGCCCGCCGGTGCCGTGACAAAGGTTACCGCGTCGGTTTTCATTTCGACCCCGTCATTCTCTTTCCCGGCTGGGAACAAGCCTATCGCACGCTGGTCAATCAACTGTTCCAGGCCGTCCGGCCCGCGCAGATCGAATGGATCAGTCTCGGCAGCTTCCGCTACCGTCCGAATTTAAAACGCATCATGCAAGACCGCCACCCCGACACCCGGTTGCTCCACGGCGAGCACGTCGTTTGCGAGGACGGCAAATCGCGCTACCTCCGCCCGTTAAGAAACCGGGCGTATGCCGCCATCCGCGAATACCTGAAAGAATACTCCACGGATTTGCCCGTTTATTTTTGCATGGAAACGAAAGAAATCTGGCAGGACGCCACCGGCAAACTGCCGCGCAGCGACAAAAAACTCGACCGGTTTTTTGATTTGTAGGTGGCTCGGCGGCAAGCAACACCCGCGCCGTCCCCCTACGGCCGTGCCGTTGCCTTCTGGAACGCGCGGCGCAGCCGGCCCCAGTGAAACGCCGAGCCGGGATCGAATTTTTTGACGACGCCCGCGCGGCTCCCCCCTTGAACGTGAGCGTGGCCCAGCACGCCGGCAAACGTGGAAAAATTTTTGATGCGGCTCAAGGGCGTGCGCTTGGCATGTTCGTCATAAGGCACCCGCAATTTAACTCGCGGAAGCAGTTTGTTGACGCCGATGCACAGGCGGATCAAGGCCCGGTACTGTTCTTCCGTAAAATCCCACATACGCACCGTCTGGCCGTTGATGCGCCGGCTGAACCAACCCCTGTCGCCAAAAGCCCGGGCGGCGGCGGGTTTGAAGCCGGGCGTGCGGATTGTCTCCCGATAGGCGGCGGGCAGGACGAGCCGCCAGCGGCCGTTCGTTTTCCGGTATTGGTCGCGGCCCACCCCGTAGAGTTCCGACTCCGCGGCCAGCGCCTCCCGGGAAAGATTGGCAATCTCCACATGGACGGAACGGTCATTGCCTTTGCCGTCGTCCGCCGGCGCGGTGTTGGTTTTCCAATACAAATCGCAAGTCTGATAGATCGTGCCATCCAGGTCCAGATAAAAATGACTACCCTTGAAGTCGCTTTGCATCATCAGTTGATGGCAGTGATGCGAGCAATAACAAACATCGTAATGCAAAATAAACTGGTGTACGGTGCGTTGCAATTCCTCATAGGCCATGGCCGGGTCGGTAATCCGGTAGGCTTCATGCGGCCGGGTGGGCCGGTCGTTCAGTTTGCGGTCATGCCGGGTGCATCCGGGCCGGCCCCGCTTGTTCGGGCAGGCGTACCCGCCCGCCTGATGCCACAAGACCACCGGCGTGCCGATCTCCGCTTTGATGCCGCAAGCAACAATACTCTGGTTCATGGAAGATTCATCAAAGGCGTATGCGCCGCAAGGCGCTCAAGCCGTTGTCAGGTTCTGCGCCACGGCCGGCCACGGCGCCGGGCGTCGCATCAGTTCGGATCATCAGTAATTTCCCGGCCCCAGTGCAGCTTTTCCCGCAGGACCTTGTAATAACTTCTGGCGGGCGACTTGACCAGTTGAATGCAGTTTTCGGCTTTTGTAATGCTCAGCACATCGTCTTTTTTCATATCGCACCCTTCCTGGCCGTCCAGGGTGACGCGAATGTCCTCGCTGACAGTGGCGAGCATAACTTTGATTTCCGAATCGTCCGGAATAACGATGGGCCGGTTTGTCAGGGCAAAGGGGCAGATGGGCGACAAGACGAGGGCGTGCATCCGCGGATGAATGATCGGTCCGCCCGCCGACAACGAATGTGCCGTCGATCCCGTCGGCGTCGCAATGATCAGCCCGTCAGCGCGGTAAGACGTCATGTATTGATCGTTCACATGAACTTCCAGGTTGACGATCCGGGACAAGGCTCCGCCATTAATCACCACCTCGTTGAGCACATTGTAGTCCCTCTCTTTGCGGCTTCCCCGCCACAACCGGGCATTGAGGAGCATCCGATTTTCGATTTGAAAATCGCCGCGCAAAACCTTGTCGAGTTTCTCATACAGATCCTGCGGGGTAAATTCCGTCAGAAATCCCAGCGTCCCCAGGTTAACCGCCAGCACCGGCAGGTCGAAAGGATGAGTGATCCGCGCAACACTCAACAAGGTACCGTCGCCACCCAAAACAATGACCAGGTCAACCTGCGGAGGAATTTGCACCTTTTCGTAGGATGAGGTTTCGCCCACGATGGCGGATGTTTGCCGGTCCATGAAAACACGGCAGCCGTGGCGGCGTAACCGTTGGGTCAGTTCCCGGAGAATGTCGCGGGTGGCCGGAGGGGAAGGTTTGCAAAAAATACCGATATTTTTACAAGCGTCCAACCGATTTCACCTTTGACGTTTTGGCCGCGCGGCAACGGCAGGGCTTCTTGACCCTTGGAGGGAAACCGCGCGGGCCATGCCGCAAGAGGATAAAGACAAGCCCTGCAAAAATAAAAAGGGAAGAAAGGCTGAAGCGAACGCGAAACGGCGTTTTCCCGGAGTGCTAAAGGTCGCCAAAATCCTGGGGCTTAATATTTTCGAGCCACTTTTTCCATTGATCCTTGTCCTCGGCCGGTTTCTTCTCCTGGTCGGGGATATCGATGCTCTTGGCGGCTTCGATCACCTTTTCCTCAACGAATATGGGAGCTTTGACCCGCAGAGCCAAGGCGATGGCATCACTGGGGCGGGAATCGATGTTCAGGGTGTTCCCGTTGGACTTCAAGGAAATGACCGCGTAAAACGTGTTGTCCTTGAGTTCGTTGACGAGGATATGAATGATTTGGGCTTTTAAGCCATGGATCATATTCTTCAGCAAATCGTGCGTCATGGGGCGGGGAGTGGATATCTTCTCGATCTCCAAGGCAATGGCGTTGGCCTCAAAAATCCCTACCCAAATCGGCAGCGCCTTGGTCCCGGTCAAATCCTTTAAAATAATTATGGGCATGTTGGTCAAGGGATCCAACGTCAGCCCTTCAACTTTCATTTCTACCATAGCGAAAAACCCAAAACCTGTTTTACAGCAGTTATTTTCAATCCCGTAGCGGCAGACAGCACCCTTTTCCCGGGAATTTTTCCGATGATTGCCTGTCTTTAGAATATAGAAAAACTCCCCGGGTTTGTCAATGCTGGGAAGAATAATAAAGTCTCTCGCGGGGAAGCGAGGGGGGAGCAACTAGGACAAAATCATTTATTCCGGACATTCTCATTAAGAAAAACCTGAAGCTTGACTTTCACCTCTTCCGGGACCTCAACGGATTTCAAAGTCTCCCGGCAAATTTTCGTGGTGGTTCGATAAGTTTGCAAAAACGCGATACAGGGAGGACAGTCTTCAAAGTGCTCGTTCAGTTTTGCATGAACCTCCGGGGTCAGTTCACCCTCAAGATAGCCATACAGCAACTCCAGACATTCTTTACAACAAATCATTGTTTCACCCCCGGGTCTCGGTACTCTTCAAAATAAGTAGACAGCTTTTTTCGTAAAAACAGCCGCGCCCGATGCAGCCGGGATTTCACCGCCGGGACGGTCAAACCCAAAATCTCACCGACTCTTTCCGTGGACAACTCGTCCACATCGCGCAGGACAAAAACCACCTTTTCCTTTTCAGGAAGAAGGTTAACCGCATTTTGTATGACCTCGCGGGTCTCGTTGGAGAACAACAAGGACTCCGAGTTCTGCGACCAGTCCCGGATTTTGTCCTGATGATATCCGGAATGGTTGAAGTTGGGAAGCATGTCGTCCAGGGAAACGGTTTGTTGCTTCTTTTTGCTTCGCAACTTCATGTAAACCGCGTTCAGCGTAATCCGGTACACCCAACTGGAAAAAGCCGATTTACCTTGAAACGTGCCGATCTTCCTGAATATCGTCAGCAAGACCTCCTGAACCACGTCCTGCGCATCCATCGGATTATGCGTCATATTGAACGCGAGCGCATAAATCTTTTTCTGGTACCGCTCGACAAACGTGTCGAACGCCTTCAAATCCCCTTTTTTCAGGCCCTGAACCAGGTCCTCTTCTTTTTCAACCTTACCCGTATTCCGGGTTACGTTGTGTCCACGAGCAGACATGGGCTAATCCCTAAGAGTAGCGGGAAACTGAAAAAATGCCGCACAAGTTTTGGAACCGCTATTTTTCAGGATAGACAAAACCCTGCCTGTATTTTCGATGATTTCCCTTAAGGAAAAGATTCGCAATTCAGGAATTTTGTCCATCCGGCGGCATTCCTCGTTTCTGAAAAACTTCACGGCGGCGGCAGGATGCCTGTCATACTTTTTCCTTTTCCGATTCCTCGGAAGCAGAAGAGGCATTGGCGTTGGTTTGCGCTTGCGGGTTCGAATCCGTATCAGCCTCGAGAACCGCTTGCTCGACGTCCGCTTCATCTTTGATTGCTTCGGCTTCGCTCATCGACTTTTTAAAATTTTTGATACTGTTGCCGAAGGCACTGCCGATTTCCGGGAGTTTCCCGGCGCCAAAGATAATCATGATGATGACCAGAATAATCATCAACTCAGGAAAACCGATGCCCATCATAAGGCCTCACCCCCTTTTTTCATGGAAATACGAAAGGTTTTCATTTCTGTAACGACACCATACCATATTCCGGCGGCCCCTTCATGTATATCTTGCAAAATTCTCCGGTTGATCCCGCAAGCAGTGCCGCCCGCATAAAGCCCCCGGGCGCCCCGACGCCGGCACGTCAAGAGGCCGCCGCGCAAGACAAAAGGGAACTTTAATTATTCATTAACAAAAACAGGTCTTTGTGCTAAAATCGCTTTTCAAATTTTTCGTTAACAGGATTCTATCGCGGAGGTGCTGGTGAAGAAGATACGATACGTGCCCGTATTACTGTTCCTGTTGATTCTGAGTTCGCACCAAATAGCCATTGCCGGCAGTTCCTCTCCCAAGCGTTTTCACAAAGGGCACGTCAGTTACGGCTTGGATGTCGGGTACGGGTTTGGGTTCAATCTCCCCACCAGCGAAGACCGGACGGACACCCAGTTCGGATTTTTCGCCCCCAATCTCGAATACGACCTGACCGGCAACATCGCCAAAGGCTCGTTGTTTCAGGGAAACCTTAACGCCGTGGCGGAAGCCACCGTCCTCGCGTTTCAGTATCCCGACACCAGCGTTCTTGCCGGTTTTTCGCCCATGCTCAAATACAAGTTCGTCAAACCCGACAGAAAATGGGCGCCGACGTTCCTCGCCGGCATCGGCTTTTCCTATACCGATTTTGACCGGGACGTCCGCGAGATCACCGGCGATTTTCAGTTCCTGTTGCATGCCGGCGTAGGCATCGAATTTTATGATACTGCCGTAGGAGATTTTTCCGTTAATTACAGGCTCCTGCATATTTCCAACGCCGGCATCGAGTCCCCGAATATCGGGCTTAACACCGGCGTGCTTTCTGTGGGCTTTAAATTTTAAGGAAGAGGGCGTCATCTTCGAATGATTTAAAGCCGCGTGCGGTTCCCGGGTTTTCGCGTTTTGCATTACCCCCTCTTTGAGTTTTACCTCCCCTTTTTGTGTTTGACATATGGTTTCGCCGGTATCAGCCAAAGCACCGCCAACGCCCGACAAATCCCCGCCGAAGGGGATCAACCGCCTGTTGATCCAGGTGGAGCGATTTGCCTACGCCTACTCCAAAACCGTTGTCCTGCTGTCCCTTGTGTCGGCCCTGGCTTGCATCTGGGTTACCGGCCACTTCCTGAAATTCAACACCAGCCGGGGCGACCTGGTTGCCCAGGACCTGCCTTACAACCAACGCAATAAAGAATACCGCGAGGAATTTGAGAATTTCGACGGCATGATCATCGTCATCGAAGGCGACAACCATCCCCAGATGGAAGGCTTCACCCAGGCCCTGGTGCATGAATTGAATACCAAACACCCCGTTTTCTCGCAAATCTTTTACCAGGTGGACACGGACTACTTCAAAAAACGCGCCTTCCTCTACCTCAAACCTCAGAAATTGCGGGACCTGGTGGAAAAAATCGAATCCCACCAGGATTTTCTCGAAGACGTCAATACCGCGCCGGGCTTGAACCAACTACTGCGCAGTATCAATGCAAAAATCAGCTCGGGCATGGTGGAAACCCTGCTCTCCGATTTCCTCGGCGGCGGCGACTCCGAAGACAGCCCGGAGGACGACAGCGCCGACCTGGGTTTGCTGATTTCGATTCTCAAACAAATGACGGCCCACCTGAACGGAAACACGGAGTTTCGCTCGCCCTGGAAATCCTTTTTATCCGACCGGAAAGACTCCCTCGCCGACAAAGGTTACCTGGTTTCCAAGGATGAGAACATGATGTTCATTCTCCTCAAACCCAAGGCGACCAAGAACGATTTTACCGGATCGAGAAAATCCATAGAAGTCATCCGCAGCCTGATCCGCAACCTGAAACCGCAGTTTCCGGATATCCGCGTCGGCCTGACCGGAGGAGACGTGATCGCCTCAGACGAAATGGTCGTGACCCTGGCCGACGTCACCCGCGCCTCGCAGATTGCCCTCGCGGGCGTGGCGCTTTTGTTCGTGGCCTTTTTCAGAGGCATCGTCAAACCGTTATTGGCGGTGTTTTCATTGGTCATCGGCATCTACTGGGCGATGGGCTTTACCACCCTGACCGTCGGCCACCTGAACATTTTGTCCGTCGTGTTCACCACGATCCTGATCGGACTGGGCATCGACTTCGGCGTTCACATCCTTGAACGCTACCGGGAGGAACGGACCTCCGGAAAGAGCATTGCCGCCGCGCTGGAGAAAACCATCCGCGGCACCGGTAGAGGAAACTTCGCCGGAGCCGTCACCACCGCCATCGCCTTCGGCGCGATGACGTTGACCGATTTCAAGGGAATCGCCGAGTTGGGCTGGATCGCCGCCGGCGGCATATTACTCTGCTTTGCAGCGATGATCCTCCTGTTGCCGGCCCTGGTCACCCTGGAGGAAACATACCGCGGCAACATCTACCAAAACCGCGCGGTCCGGCAGGCCGACTCAAAAACCCTGGACCGGTTCTTCTCTTACTACCGATGGATCATCGTGCTTTCCGTCGCGTCGGTCATCTGGGCGAGCTGGTCGTTAAAAGACATCGCCTTCGATTACAACATCCTCAAACTGCAAGCCAAGGGAACCGAAGCCGTCCAATATGAATTGAAAATCATCGAGGGCGCCAAACGCTCCACCTGGTACGCCGCGGTCATCACCTCTTCCCTGGAGGAGGCCAAACGAAAACTGAAACTCATCAAGGCCCTGCCCACCGTCGGCAATGCCGAAAGCATCGTCTCCGTGCTGCCCGACAATCAGGAGCAAAAAATCGAAGCGATCAAAACACTCGCCCCCATACTGGACAACCTGGAAGTCAATCCCGAAGACAGCCCCCTGTCCGTAAAAAGCCTGACACGAACCATGAAGCGGATCGTCTTCAAACTGCGAAGCCGGGAAAAAGACCCGGTCACCGACCCCGGCCGGATTGAACCCGGTTCGGTGGAAGAAGCCCATTACTGGGCGCAAAAGTTCCTGCGCGACGTCCGCAACACGGACGAAGGCACAGCCGCCGGCCGCCTGGGCCTCTACTCGGAAAAACTGTTCGCCGACTACCGGGAAAAAATCCAGGACCTCAAAGCCGCGGCGCATCCCACCCCGGTACGCATCGAAGACCTGCCCGAGTCCCTGCGCAAGCGATTCATCGGCAAAAGCGGCAAATACCTGATCACCGTGTTTCCCAACGTCAACATCTGGGAACGCCAGGCCATGGAGCGATTTCTACAGCAAATCCGGCAAATCGATCCCAACGTCACCGGCAACGCCGTCCACATGTACGAATCCAGCCGTCTCATGAAGGAAGGCTACATCAAGGGCGGCATTTATGCCATAATCGCCATCTTCCTCTATATCCTGATAACCTTTAAAAACCTGCGGACGACCTTCCTCATCCTTTTGCCGACGCTGGTCGGCTCAATTTGGACCGTCGGCATCATGGATTGGCTGAATGTAAAATTCAACCTCGCCAACCTGGTCATTTTGCCCCTGATCATCGGCATCGGCGTGGTGGCCGGAGTCCATATCCTCCACCGCTACCGGGAGGAACCCGACAAAGAAATCTGCGTACTCTCCAAAAGCACCGGCCGGGCCGTAATGGTCAGCTCCCTGACCACAATGATCGGCTTTGGCAGCCTGATGGTGGCGGACCATCAGGGAATCCACAGCCTGGGCCTGGTGCTCACCCTGGGCGTGGGCGGTTGCCTGGTTGCCTCGGTCACCCTGTTGCCCGCCCTGCTCAAACTGTGCACCGTCAAAGGCTGGAAAGTCTGACCCCACGGGACAACCCCGATGTCTTTTCATACCAACTGCGGACAAAAAACCATACTATAGAGCAAAAAAGTCCCACATCTTCCCCATAACCGGGCGGTTTGCGACCCTCAGGCCATCTGCGGCATTTTTTTATCCCCTTGTTAAATAAACAATTGTTGAAAACCTTTAAAAAAACGTCAGTTCGTTGCTTTTTGGTATGGTCTCTGCAGATTTCTCCGATAAGAGTGATTAACGAACACTTTAAACAGGAGGCCGATTCATGCCATTGCCATCCGCAAACCCAAACAGGCAACACAAAAATTTTCCCGGCTTACGCCCACGCTTCAACATTTGGCTCTTCCTTTTTATCGGTTTCATTTGCTCCGGATTCGTTTTCATAAGCGGCGACCGGTTCCCCGGCGGAACCTATATAATATTCGCCGATTTTCAGTCAGTGGCGGGAATGAATACGGGAGCAAAAATTGAAATCGCCGGCATCAAGATCGGCACCGTCGATGACATTTCGCTGACTCCCGATGACATGGCGCGGGTCGAAATGCGAATCCGCAAGGACATCCTCCTGCCGGAGGACTCCATCATTTCAATCAGGACACGGGGTTTGATGGGAAACAAGGTTTTGGTGATTTCCCGCGGCGGCTCGCCGAATATCGTTCCCGCCGGCGGCGTATTGAAGGAAACCGAATCCGGCATCGACCTGGAGGCCATGATCGGCCGGCTGATTTACGGAAGTCTCTGAACCCTGATCCGCGGCTTGCCCTTACCGGATGCGGTTGAGCACCGCCATGACCTCCTGGAGACGCGGCAGCGCCAGACGCCCCGTGTTGAACGGCGTCAGAGCATCCATGCCCGCCTCTGCCAGTTGCCGGTAAACCGCTTCGATCCCCGCCCTGTTGGCGAGGCCCTGTTGCCGTAAAACGCTTTTTAATTTTCGGATAATCCAGCCGCAAGCCTCCAGCTGCCCTTCCTCCGCCAACTGCTCGATATAGCGGGTGTCGACCTCGTTCCTCCCCAGCGTCAGCGCGACCAATCCGTTGGTTTTGATGACGCACTCTTTCTTTCCCCGGTCAAAAGTCAGCCGTTGCGGGTCGGTGCGGCGCGCCCTGACAGGCGGAAAACCCGTGCGAATCTCTTTCCGGCGGCTCGTGGAAAATTCCCCGGCAATGGCCTTGGCTTGGCGCGTCACCAGGCGGGGGCGAAACCATTCCATGGCAATCACCTGGTCGGCGGCCTCGAAATAATCGCCGCTGCCGCCCATCACCAGGATGGAGCTGACGTTATGCGCGATCTCCTCGATGCGGTCAAGGTAGGGAGTGATCGGCTCCTTGTCGGCATGAACCAGCTTCTGCATGCGGGCGTCGCGGATCATGAAATTGGCGGCGCAGGTGTCCTCGTCCATCAACAGCAAATCCGCGCCCGCCTCCATCGCCTCGATGATATTGACCGCCTGCGACGTCGAGCCGCTGGCCGATTGCGTGGAAAAGCTTTTCGTCGAGCCGATTCCCGGCAGACGGTCCATAAATCCGGAGATATCCACCCCGTGGGCCGCCCGGCCGTCCTCGGCGCGGATTTTAACCGCGCCCGCCGCCGTGGCCACCATTTCCCGGCCGTCGCCGGGGATATGCGGATACACCGCCGATTGCAACGCCGCCAGCAAAGTGCTTTTGCCGTGAAACCCGCCGCCGACGATGAGGGTGATGCCCCGCGGGATGGGCATTCCCTCGACCGATCCGCGGTGCGGCAGCTGCACGGCAGCGGTCAACCCCTCTGGCGCGGCAAAGCGCACCCCGCCCGTCTCCAGGGGCCGGTCACTGATGCCCGATGCCCGCGGCAGCAGGGAATCGTTGGCGACAAACGCCGCCCATCGCCGCGCCGCAAGCAAATCCCGGAGCGCCTCGTAGTCTTCCAGCGCGCCGATATGCCCCTGCAAAGCAGACATGTCCACCGGCGGCGCCAGCAGCGACTGCGCCCACAGCGCCGGCAGCGTTTCGGCAAACATCGACAGACAGGCCCGGCCGGAAACCCGCCGCCCGTCGGCGGGCAGCCCGGCAAACATAATCAGGCGAATCTTCCCCTCCGTAACCAGCAAGGCCGTGCGCTTGAGAATTTTCTGGCTGGGGCGCATCACATCGATGAGGCCGCTTTTCCCCGTTCCCCGGACACCGGTCCGCAGGGACTGAACACGCCGATGCACCGAGCGCAACAGGAAATCCTCGAACGCCAGCGTCCGCGTGGAGGACTCATACAGCGTCTCGTCGGCAAATCCCGCCGCCGCCAGCCCCACACTGACCGAGATGCGGCTGGGTGGAGCGTAGGCGTCGCCCTGCACATGCTCGAACGTTACACGAAACGGCGCAAAATCGTAACTCCGGCCTTGCAGGCACTTGTAGGCTTTGTAGCCGCGGCCGTCGATTTCCAGAATGGCCTGCTTCAGGTCTTCCGGGATACGGGGTTTCATGGGATGCGTTTGCAGGTGGCCGGAAAGCAGGAAACAATTTTGTTTCCCATCGGCGGTTCGAAGGTCGTGGGCAGGCCGCCCATCAGGACCGGGTGGGTGAAACTTTCTCGACCGCCCAATCCACGGACAGCCTTTGAATGCCCTTGCCCCGGCTTTCGTAGGCAACATAACCGTTTTTCCCGCCGAACAGGAACAAGTCGCGGGTGATCTCCACATCCTTGATGCAGTATTCGACGATCTTGTCCATTTTCCCTTCCTTGAACCATTGCAGGGAAACCAGGCCGTCGGCGGTCTTTTGCGCGTTCAGCGTATGCTGCGCCAGATGGTTCAGGCTGAGGCGGAACCCCAGTTTTTTCTTGATGTCGAGCAGCATGTCAAACGTTTTGATCTCCTGCAAATCGGTCGAGGCGTAAGGTTGCAGAACGGCGTAATCGAATCCGATGACGTTGAATCCGACGACGAGGTCGGCGGAACACAGTTTGTCCACCAGGCGGCCGGCCTCGTTTTCCAGAAAAGAGAAAAACCGCTCTTCGCGGCTGTCCCAGACCACGCCGACAGCAAGTTTCATCAGATGGGAGTTTGCCCATCCGCCGACCTCATCGGCCCCCTTTTGCGTTTCCAGGTCAAAATATAAAACCCGCGGGCCTGGACCTGCCACCTTTTGCTCTGCCGCGTCCTGCGGTTCCGGATTCGCAAATAAATCGAATTGTTCCGCCATAGGCCTGATTTTTTGTTTTAGATTTTCTCCGCCCTAGTTTAGACCACAACGGATAAAATTGCGATAAATTTTTAATTCAAATAAAAACAATATGTTACCACAAACAACTGGCGCCGCAGCGCAACACCCTGAACATCGTCACCCCACCGAAAAAAGCTAAAGTTTGAAAATTTTTTTCCCGATAAATACAGGTGAGAGAGTTGAATTTACGTGATCACCAAAAATCGAGGGTTACAAGATGGCTGAAGCAACAATTTTCGGATTAAACACCGGACTCGACACCGCAGGCATCATCGACAATCTGGTCAAACTGAAACAACGCACAACGGACATTGTCGTTGCTCAAAAAACCCTGGAAGAACAAAAGCTCGCTTCTTTTCAGGAATTGAAATCCCGGCTGCAAACGTTCAAGAGCATCACGTTCGACTTGAGCAAGGAAAGCCGGTTTTTATCTGTCGCCGGCAGTTTCGCCAATAAAAACACGACAGACCTCAGCGAAGTGGTCATCATTACCACAAACAGCCTGGCCTCATCGGGCACGTTCACCCTCAAGGTGCTTTCCCTGGCCCAGGAGGGCAAAGTGGTTTCAGAGGGAGTTGGCGCCATAACCGATACCGTTCCCACGGGAACCCTGGAGCTCAAGGTGGGAAACACCACGACCTTAATCGACATCAATTCCTCCAACAATACCCTGGACGGGTTGAGGCAGGCTATCAACAATTCCGGAGCTAATGTCAACGCATCGTTTTTGAACGACGGCGACAGCAGCAAACCTTTCCGGCTTTTGGTCTCCGGAACCCAAACCGGCGCGGCCAACACGGTTTCCGTTAAATTGTTCAACAATTTTCTCGGCGGCGGCGCCATCGACGTATTCCAGTTCGACCAGACCCAGGCCGCACAGGACGCCACCCTGAACGTGGACGGCATTTCCGTCACCAAGTCGAGCAATACCATAACGGACCTCATTGCCGGCACCACGCTGAACCTCAAATCGGCCGGGTCGGGAACCGTCACCCTGCAATCGGACGTCAACGCGATCAAAGACAAAGTCGTGGCCTTTGTAGACGGATTCAACAGCTTGACAGCCTTCATCGAGGATCAGACGTTCCTGGATACAAACAGCAATACCACGGGATTGCTGTTTGGAAACTTTACGGTGCAAAACCTGCAGCAAACCCTGCGCGGCGTGGTCAGCGGCAAGGTGGCGGGAACTTCGGGAGCCTTCGATTTCCTCTCCCAGGTGGGAATCACAACCGCATCCGACGGCCTGCTCGAACTGGATGAGGGAAAACTGGCCGCGGCGATCAACCAGGACGCGGGCGGCGTCAGCCAGTTGTTCGCCAGCCGGGGGACCACCACCAGCACCAACATCACCTTCGTCGGATTCACGGAAAAAACCCAGGCAGGAGTCTACGATGTCAAAATCTCCGGCGGCGTGCCGCAGTTGAGCCTCTCCGGGCAAAACAAATTCACCGACGCCACCGGATCGGGAAGCCTGTTCGCAGGAGCCGCCGGCACCAATGCCGAAGGACTCACCTTCAACGCCGCCTCAACCGCGGACGGAACCTTCGGAACCATTACCCTGTCGCTGGGCGTCGGCGAAACCCTTAACCGCGAACTGACAAACCTGACGGACTTCTCGCGCAGCGGGCCTCTGTCCTCAGACATCGACACCACCACCAGCAACATCCAGGATTTTGAGGACACCATAACCAGTCAGGAAGAGCGCTTGACCGAATTCAAGAAAAACCTGGAAGCCAGGTTCGCCAACCTGGAAGTCGTCGTCGGCAGATTGAATTCCCAACGCGATGCTTTCGCCGCATCCATTAGCGGAATTCAAGGCCTCAGCAGCAAATAATCGAGGATCGATAAAGGAGTCGTCCCATGGGTTTAGGTTCCGCCAGATACTATAAAGAATACCGGCAAAACGAAATATCCACTTCCAGTCAGGGCAAGCTGATCCTGATGATGTACGACGGCGCCATCAAAAACACCAAAATGGCGCTCAATTGCCTGGAAAAACGGGATATCCCCGGAAGAGGCATGCACCTGCGTAAAACACGCGACATCATCAACGAACTGTCCCTCTCCCTGGACCAGGAAAAAGGGCAACAAGTCGCCAAACGCCTGGAGGACCTTTACCAATTCATGATGCGGCAGTTGACGCTCGCCAATATCAAAGGCGAGACCAAGCCGGTCGAATCGGTTCTCGATATCCTGAGCACCTTGCGGGAAGCCTGGGGACAGGTCATCGAAAAAGTCAATCCCGACGGTTCCGCCAAACCCGACCCGGTCAAATCCATCAAGGCCCACTGCTAAAGAAACCCGGCCGGTGCGGGCGCACCTGCCGTTGCGTCATCCCGCCGCCGGTTTTTCCGCACACACCCTCCCAGCTTTTTTTGACAATCCACATCCCATGTGCTAAATAACTGACGCCTTTCTCCCTTGAAAACGAATAACCGCTTTGGCAGCGTTGCAAACCTTATGAAAATTCACGAATACCAGGCCAAGGAATTACTGTCGAAATACAAGGTCCGCGTCCCGCGTGGGGTGGTGGTTGAAAGCAAATCGCGGGCCGCCCAGGCCGCGCGCGAACTCGGCGCCGGCGTGGTGGTCGTAAAAGCGCAAATCCACGCCGGCGGACGCGGCAAAGGCGGCGGCGTCAAACTCGCCAAAAACCATCAAGAAGCCGAACGCCACGCCCGCGACATCCTCGGCATGACGCTGGTGACGCCGCAAACCGGCCCTGCCGGAAGAATCGTCAAAAAAGTCCTGGTCGAAGAAGGCATGGCCATCGCCCGGGAACTCTATCTCGGAATCCTGATCGACCGCGAAACCAGCCGCCCCACTTTTATCGCCAGCGCCGCGGGCGGCATGGAGATCGAAGAGATCGCCGCCAAGTCGCCGGAAAAAATCTTCAAGGAACCCATCGATCCCGTGATCGGCGTCAAACCGTATCTCGCCAGAAAACTCTGCTTCGCCCTCAACCTGGAAAAAGAAGCCATGAAACAGGCGGTGCCCTTCATCATGAACCTGTATCAGTGCTTCAAGAACGAAGACCTGGACCTGCTGGAGATCAATCCCCTGGTCATCACAAAAGACCATCAGGTTGTGGCGCTGGACGCCAAGGCCGGCATCGACGACAACGCCCTTTACCGGCACCCCGAAACAGCGGCCTACCGCGACCTCGGCGAGGAGGACCCCGCGGAAATCGAAGCCGGAAAACACAACCTCAACTTCATCAAACTCGACGGCAACATCGGCTGCATGGTCAACGGCGCCGGCCTGGCGATGGCCACCATGGACATCATCAAGCTGTCCGGCGGCGAGCCGGCCAACTTCCTCGACGTCGGCGGCGGCGCCAACGAGGAAATGATCGAAAACGCCTTCCGCATCCTCACCGCCGACGCCAACGTAAAAGGCATCCTCATCAACATCTTCGGCGGCATCCTGCGATGCGACATCCTGGCCAACGGCGTCGTCGCGGCGGCGAAAAAAGTCCGCTTGCGCCTGCCCGTCGTCATCCGCATGGAAGGCACCAATATGGAAGAAGGCCACCGCATTCTGCAGCAGTCCGGCCTCGAATTAATCATCGGCGACGGCATGAAAGACGCCGCGAAAAAAGTCGTGCGGGCAATCCAATGAGCATTCTGGTAGATGAAAAGACACGCCTGCTGGTGCAGGGGTTTACCGGCCGCGAGGGCCAGTTTCATTCCGAGCAGGCGATCCAATACGGCACCCGCGTGGTGGCGGGCGTGACGCCCGGAAAAGGCGGGCAGACCGCCTTGAACGTTCCCGTCTTCAACACCGTCCGGGAGGCGGTGCAGAAAACCCGCGCCAACGCCAGCGTCATCTTCGTGCCGCCGCCGTTTGCCGCCGACGCCATCTTGGAGGCCGCCGACGCCGGTATCCACCTGATCGTCTGCATCACCGAAGGCATTCCCACCTGCGACATGGTCGAGGTGTACCGCTACTTGCAGGACAGCGATTCCCGCTTGATCGGCCCCAACTGCCCCGGCGTCATCTCGCCGGGGAAATGCAAGATCGGCATCATGCCCGCGCATATCCATAAAAAAGGCGGCGTCGGCGTCGTTTCCCGCAGCGGCACCCTGACCTACGAAGCCGTCGGCCAGTTGACGGCGCTGGGCATCGGCCAGTCCACCTGCGTCGGCATCGGCGGCGACCCCATCATCGGCTCGCGCTTCATCGACATCTTGAAGCTCTTTCAGAAAGACCGCGGCACGCGGGCCATCTGCATGATCGGCGAGATCGGCGGCTCGGCGGAGGAGGAGGCCGCGGAATTCGTTAAAAAGCACGTCAGCAAACCCGTCATCGGCTTCATCTCCGGACAAACCGCCCCGCCCGGCAGGCGCATGGGCCATGCCGGCGCCATCATCTCCGGAGGCCAGGGCACCGCGGAAGCCAAAATGCAAGTCATGAAACGCTGCGGCATTAAAGTTTGCAAAAGCCCCGCCGACATGGGCAAAACCGTCGCCAAACACCTCTAGTTCCTGCGCGCC
>Ga0114931_10001381_pt1 | contig 31033 bp, 28 predicted proteins | sample 2SBtaG_FD_89579 | JGI IMG/M metagenome (GOLD analysis project Ga0114931, IMG submission 89579) | Deep subsurface microbial communities from Kolumbo volcano to uncover new lineages of life (NeLLi) - 2SBTROV14_V59a metaG | ecosystem: Environmental > Aquatic > Marine > Volcanic | place: Kolumbo... | reverse complement strand
TGCCCCCCGGCTGCGAGGAGTCCAACCGCTACGGGCAGGTCCAGCGCGCTGCCGTCCTTCCGCACGTCGGCGGGCGCGAGATTGACCGTGATGCGGTGCCCGGGAAACGGAAGGCCGGCGTGGCGGAGAGCGGCCGTGACCCGCTCGCGCCCCTCCCGGACCGCGCTGTCGCCGAGCCCGACGACCGTGAAGGTGGGAAGCCCCGGAGCGAGGCTCACCTCCACCTTGACGGAAAACGCGTCCACGCCGCGCAGCGCGGCCGAAGTCACCTGAGCCAGCATGGCCCCATGATCCGCCCGCTGGGCGGGCGCGACCATGGCCGTACGGGCCGACCGTCCTACGGCGCGCCCGGCGCGAAGAGCGGCGGATGCCGCTTGTGATACCCGGTCGCGTCCTGGAACGCCTTGGCCACGCGCAGGGCGTCGGCATCGCCCCACAGCTTGCCGATGAACGAGACGCTCACCGGCGTGTTCTTTTCCGTGAAGCCGCTCGGCACCACGGCGGCAGGATGGCCCGTCAGGTTCGTCATGAGCAGCACGGAGCCCCCGAAGGACGGTGTGACGAAGACGTCGATACCCTCCATCGCGGCGGCCATCGCACCCATGACCATCGTCCGCACCCGGAGCGCCTGGATATACTCGACCGCCGGAATCATCTGCGCGGTCCGGAAGGTGTTCGGCCAGCTCCCGGCCGTCTGGCGCACGAGAAGATCGTCACGGCCGGAGCGCGTGAGCTCGTCGAACGCCGCGCCGGCCTCGGCGTTGAGGATGATGCGCAGCGCCCCGAGCGGGTAGCGCGCCGGCAGCTCGACGGGAATCGGCTCGATGCCCATCCCCCGGATCACTTCGAGCGCGGCGTCGTCGAACTCCTGGGTCCGGTGCTCCTCCTCGAACGCGCTACGGAGGTAGCCAACCCGAAGCTCCGACAGGGGTCGCTCGGCCCGCCAGTCGAACGGCACCGTGCGCGCCGCCGCGTCCCGCCCGTCGGCCCCGTGGATCGCCGCCAGAACCAGCGCGCAGTCCTCCGCGCTGCGGCACAGCGGACCCAGCTTGTCCATCGTCCACGAAAGCGCCATCGCCCCGTGCCGGCTGACGCGGCCGAAGGTGGGCCGCAGGCTGCTGGCGCCGGTGCGCGTCGAGGGAGAGACGATCGAGCCCAGCGTCTCGCTGCCGATCGCGAAGCCCACGAGCCCCGCAACCGTCGCCGCCGCCGACCCCGCCGAAGAGCCGCTCGAGCCCTGCTCCAGATTCCACGGGTTGCGGGTGCGTCCCCCGTACCAGTAGTCCCCCATGGCCAGCGCGCCCAGGGTCAGCTTGGCGACCAGCACCGCCCCGGCCTCGTCGAGGCGCCGCACGACCGTGGCGTCTTCGTCGATGACCTGATCCTGATAGGGGCGCGCGCCCCATGTGGTCGGATACCCGCGCGCGGCCAACAGATCCTTCGCCCCCCACGGGATGCCGTGGAGCGGACCGCGGTAGCGGCCCAGGGCAATCTCGTCGTCCGCCCGCCTGGCCAGGCGCATGGCTCGGTCCTCGGTCAGCGTGATCACCGCCTCAAGCCTCGGCCCGTATCGTTTCAATCTATCCAGATACATCGATGTGAGTTCGCGCGACGTCACCTACCGGGTGCGGATCAGCTCCGACAGCCTCGTCACCGGCCAGAAGGCCACCTCTTCCAGATCGGCCGGGCGCCGCACCTCCGGCTCCCGGCTCACCTCCAGGCGCTCCTCACCCTCCGGGTACGTCCACCCGGGCAACATCGGGTCGAACACCACCGCCGGCGGCACGCTGTTCGGAATGGGTCGTTCGTGGAGCGCGCGGTAGGCCGCGAGATTGCGGTTCAGGCCCCGGAGCATCATCTCGCGCTCCGGGTCGCTGAACTCGAGCCCCGCCACTTTCTCCGCGTCGGCGAGCACCTCGTGCGTGACCCGGCCGGCCTCCTGAAGCCTCGCCCAGAGCACGCCAGGAAGCAGCGTGCCGCCCAGTCCGGCGGCGGAGAAGTACGCCATGAACGCCCGCCGGTCCGGTCGGTGGGGCCCGGCTCCGTGCGGGCCGGTCGCGCCGTTGCCGCAGTGCGCGGCAGCTCGTTCAGCGGCCCCCTCGGCCGACACGTGCCCCCCGTTCATCCCTTCCATTCCGGTCCCCTCGTTCATGCGGATCGCTCCCTTTTTCCACGGCGGATAAGAGCACATGGTGCAGCCTTGCCGCCACCCTCCGCAAGCCGATGTCCGCAGGTCGTTGACTCCACCCCCGGGCCTTGGATACCATGGTGGCGCGGCGGAGGCGGGTGCCGCGCGTCCGGCGGGTCCCCGGGCAGCCTGTGACAGGGATGCACGACCCGCCGGAATGTTTCTCGACATCGAACGATACGCACGGAGCAGACCCCATGAAGGTCGCCGTTCTGAAGGAGACCCGCCCTGGCGAACGCCGGGTCGCACTCGTCCCCCGGGAAGTGAAGACGCTCCTGAAGGCCGGGGTGGAGGTCGTCGTCGAGAGCGGAGCCGGCGTCGAGTCGGCCGTGGCGGACGACGCGTATCGCGAAGCCGGCGCCACGGTCGCCGCGAGCGCGGCGGAGGCGCTCGAGGGCGCGGGGCTCGTGCTTCGCGTCAACGGCCCCTCGCCCGCGGACCCCGACGAGATCCCGCCACTGAAGGCCGGCACGGTGCTCGTCGCTTTCCTCAACCCGCTGACGTCACCCGTGGTCGTCTCGCGTCTGGCCGAGGCCGGCGTGACCGCGATTGCGATGGAGATGATTCCCCGGATCACGCGCGCCCAGTCGATGGACGCGCTCTCATCACAGGCTACCGTCGCGGGCTACAAGGCGGTGCTGATGGGCGCCGACGCGCTTCCCAGGTTCCTTCCCATGTTCACAACCGCGGCGGGCACGATCAGGCCCGGTCGCGCGCTGATCCTGGGGGCGGGGGTCGCCGGGCTCCAGGCCATCGCCACCGCCAGGAGGCTGGGCGCGGTCGTGGAGGCCTTCGATGTGCGCCCGGCCGTCAAGGAGCAGGTCGAGAGCCTCGGGGCCACATTCCTCGAGACCGAGCACGACGTCACGGCGGAGGGTGAAGGCGGCTACGCGAAAGAGCTCTCGGAGGATCAACACCGGAAGGAGCTCGAGCTCATCGCCGGCCACATCGCGGACGCCGACCTCGTCATCACGACCGCGCAGATCCCCGGCCGCGACGCGCCTCTTCTCGTCACCGAGGAGATGGTTCGCTCGATGAAGCACGGCTCGGTGATCGTCGACCTGGCATCCGAGAGCGGCGGCAACTGCGCGCTCACGGAGATGGGCCGGAGGGTCGAGGCGCATGGCGTGACGATCCTCGGCCCGGTCAACCTGCCGAGCACGATCCCCGTGCACGCCAGCCAGATGTACTCGAAGAACATCACCACGCTCGTGCTCGAGATGACGGACGAAGGCGAGTTGAAGCTGGACCTCGAGAACGACGTGGTGGGGCCCGCCTGCGTGGCGCACGCGGGAGAGGTGCGCAACGAGCGCGTGAAGGCGGCCCTGGACGCCCGGGCCTGACGGCGTCCCACCCCTGCACCTGCCCGCGATCCGAGAAATGACAACGCCCGCAGCCTAGGAGAATCCATGGGCGAGCTGATGATGGGAATCTACGTGTTCGTCCTGGCGACACTCGCCGGGCGCGAACTGATCACGAAGGTGCCCCCCACCCTGCACACCCCTCTCATGTCCGGAGCGAATGCCATCAGCGGCATCTCCATCGTGGGGGCGCTGGTGGTGGCCGGACAGGCCTCGGGCACCACGCAGACCGTTCTGGGCATCCTGGCCATCGCGATGGCGATGATCAACGTGGTGGGTGGCTTCATGGTCACCGACCGGATGCTCAAGATGTTCAAGCGGCGCTGACCCGTCGCCACCCGGAAATGGAAACGGAGGGTCTCAAGTGAACGCGTCGCTCATGGTAGAGGTTCTGTACCTGATATCCGCAATCCTCTTCGTCATGGGGATCAAGCGGCTCCAGTCGCCGGTCACGGCCCGCGGAGGCAACGCGCTGGCGGCCTTCGCGATGCTCCTGGCCATCATCGCCACCCTGCTCGGCAACGAGGTGCTGTCGTGGTGGGGCATCCTCGTGGGCGTCCTCATCGGATCGCTCGTCGGCGGCGTCGCCGCCCGGATGGTCCAGATGACCGCCATGCCCCAGATGGTCGGCCTGTTCAACGGCTTCGGAGGCGGGGCATCGGCGCTGGTCGCCGCGGCCGAGTTTCTCCGCAGCGGCAGTCACCTGGTCGTGGACAGCCACGGAATCACGATCCTGCTCGGAATCCTCATCGGAGGCGTCACGTTCTCCGGGAGCATGATCGCCTTTGCCAAGCTTCAGGGATTGCTGACCGGAAACCCGATCACCTTCCCCGCCCAGAACTTCGTCAACGCCGTCATCTTCCTGGGCATGCTCGCCCTGGGGGTGCTGACGCTGGGCGTCGGCGCACACGTCGCGACACCCCCGACACTCTTCACGATCTTCTCCGCGGCCGCCCTGCTCCTCGGCATCCTGCTCGTGATTCCCATCGGGGGCGCGGACATGCCGGTCGTGATCTCGCTGCTCAACTCGTATTCGGGGCTGGCGGCGTCGGCGGCGGGCTTCATCATCGGCAACATGGTGCTGATCATCTCCGGCGCGCTGGTCGGGGCTTCGGGGCTCATCCTGACGCAGATCATGTGCAAGGGGATGAACCGCTCGCTGGCCAACGTCGCGTTCGGGGCGTTCGGGGGCACCGCCCACGTCGACCGGTCACAGATCGGCAAGCGGCCGGTCCGGAGCGCAGACGCCGAGCAGGTGGCGATGGTGCTGGCGTACGCGAATTCGGTCATCGTCGTGCCCGGCTACGGGCTGGCGGTGGCGCAGGCACAACACGAGCTCCGCAAGGTGGCCGATCTGCTCGAGGAGCGCGGCGTGGACGTCCGCTTCGCGATCCACCCGGTCGCCGGACGCATGCCGGGGCACATGAACGTGCTGCTCGCCGAAGCGGACGTCCCGTACGACAAGCTCTACGACCTCGACGAGATCAACGACGACTTCGCCAAGACCGATGTCGTGCTCGTCGTGGGCGCGAACGACGTGGTCAACCCGGCCGCCCGCGACCCGGATTCGGCCATCGCCGGGATGCCGATCCTGGACGTGGACAAGGCCAAGACCGTCATCATCATGAAGCGGAGCCTCTCTCCGGGGTTCGCCGGAATCGACAACGCTCTGTTCTACATGGACCACACGCTGATGTTCTTCGGCGACGCCAAGCGGTCCATGTCGGATCTGGTCCGCGAGATCCGGGAGGTGTGACGACGTCCTCCGAACCGGTCCGGCCGGCGGAGCCCCGCGTGTCGTGATCTGGGAACGCGCCGTCGTCTGGACGTACACGCTGGGCCTGGTGTTGATCACCGTCTACGCGGTGTTTCAGCTCCATCTGCTGATCCTGTACTACCGGTGGCGGCGCGGGCACCCCCGACGCGCTCCGCTCGATTCGAACGCACCCGACCTCGCGGTCGTGACGGTGCAGGTGCCGGTCTACAACGAACGCTTCGTGATCGAGCGGATCGTCGACGCCGTGGCTGCGTTCCGCTGGCCGGCCGACCGGCTCGAGATCCAGATCGTCGACGACTCGACGGACGACACGTCGGCACTCGTGGCCGCCCGCGCCGCGTACTGGCGCGAGCGGGGGGTGCAGATCCACCACGTGCGCCGCCCGGCGCGAGACGGCTTCAAGGCGGGCGCGCTGGCCGAGGCGACCGCGCGGGCACGCGGAGAATTCCTGGCCATCTTCGACGCCGACTTCGTCCCGCAGCCCGACTTCCTGCTCCGCACGATGGCGTACTTCGACGCTCCGGACATCGGCGTGGTGCAGGCGCGCTGGGGACACCTCAACCGGACCCGCTCGCTCCTGACCCGCCTCCAGGCGATACTCCTCGACGGATTCTACCTCATCGAGCAACCGGGACGCGCCTTCGGCGGGTTCATGCTGCGCTTCAACGGCTCGGCCGGCGTATGGCGCAGGACATGCCTGACCGACGCCGGAGGGTGGAGCGCGGACACTCTATCGGAGGATCTCGACCTCTGTTACAGGGCTCAGCTCAGAGGCTGGACCCTGCGGTACGCCCACGAGGTCGTGGCGCCGGCGGAGCTACCGCTCTCGCTGCGCGACTTCAAGGAGCAGCAGTATCGCTGGACGCGCGGCAAGGCCCAGGTGATCCGCAAGCTCGGTCGCGCCATTCTGCGATCCTCGCTCACGCCCATGGCCAAGGCGCACGCCTTCGCGGATCTGTTTAACATCTTCGCCTACGCCGCGGCGTTCGTCTGTACGGTGCTGAGCCTGCCGGTGGCGTGGGTGGTCTACGCCAGCGGGGAGACGCTCCCCCCCTACCTGGTCGACACCTCCTTCGCGCTCCTGCCCCTCGTGGTCTGGATCTTCTACGTGGTCGTGATCGTCCATCACGAATACGGGGGACGCTTCCTCCGAACGGCCGGCTCGTTCGCGGCGCTCTTTCCCCCCCTGCTCGGCGTGGTGATCGGTATCACCTACTACCAGACGGTGGCGCTCGTCCGGGGTCTCGCGGGCGGTCCGGGCGTATTCTTCCGCACGCCGAAGTACGGCGCCGGCTCCTCGGCCCGGCCGGCCGCCGCGGCGGGGAGCTACGCCACGGCACGTCTCGGCTGGGTCCATGCGGCGGAGGTGGTGCTCGCAGCCTACTTCACGATCGCGCTCTGGATGGACGTGCGTTCGGGAGCCGTGGGATTCGTTCCACTCCACGCGGCCGCCAGCCTCGGTTACGTCTTCGTGGCCGTGCGCTCGTTGACGGAGGCGCGCGCCGCCTGATCGAGCAGCTCCCAGGCGCGCCGCACGTGCGCCTCGGTGGTCTTGAGGTTCCCGATGGCCAGCCTGATCGCCATGCTCCCCCGCAGGCGGGTATGCGTCAGGAACGCTTCGCCCGATGCGTTGACCCGATCCAGAATCTCCTGGTTGAGGACGTCGATCTCCTCGGCGTCCGCGTCGCGTGGCACGAAGCGGAACGCCACGGTGCTGAACGGCGTGGGCGCCACGCGCTCCCACCCGGGTGCGTCGTCGATCCACCCGGCCAACGCGCGCGCCATGCGTACGTGCGCCCGGATGCGCTCAGCCAGCCCCTCGCGTCCGAAATAGCGGAGCACGAACCACAGCTTCAGCGCCCGGAACCGCCGCCCCAGCGACACGCCGTAGTCCATGAGGTTGCGCACCTCGCTCTCCTCCGCGGAGCGGAGGTACTCGGGAACGATGCTGAACGCCGCCCTGAGGGCGCCGGGCCGCCGGCAGTACAGCACCGAGCAGTCGATGGGCGTGAAGAGCCACTTGTGGGGGTTCACGACGATCGAGTCCGCCTGTTCCCATCCCTCCATGAGCGGACGCATCTCCGGCGCCACCGCCGCCGCGCCCCCGTACGCCGCGTCGACGTGGAGCCATGCGCCGTGGCGGGCCGCGATCGGCGCGATCCGGGCGACCGGATCCACCGAGGTCGTCGAGGTCGTCCCGACCGTGGCGCATACCGCCACGGGACGGATGCCGGCCGCGACGTCTTCCTCGATCGCGCGGGCCAACGCCTCGGGCCGCATGCGGAACGCGTCGTCCGCCTCGACCGTCCGGAAGCCGTCCTGCCCGAATCCGAGCGTGAGTACGGCCTTTTCGATCGAGGAATGTGCCTCGGTGGAGGCGTAAATCCTTCCGCGCGGCATCGCAAACAGGCCGCGGGCGTGCGCCTCGGGAAAGGCGATCTCGCGCGCCGCGGCCAGCGCGTACAGCGAGCTGCTCGACGCGGTGTCGTTGATGACGCCGTCGAAGGGCTCCGGCAGCCCCAGGAGCTCGCGGAGCCAGGCCAGAACCACTTCCTCGAGCTCCGTGGCCGCGGGCGAGCTCCGCCACACCATCGCATTGACGTTCAGCGCGGCCGAGAGCATCTCACCCAGGATGCCCGGACCGGAGCCCGTGACCGAGAAGTACCCGAAGAAGGCCGGGTGATTCCAGTGTGTGAGACCGGGAACCACGATGCTCCGGAAATCTTCCAGCCAGCGCGACGGGTCCTCTCCCGCCTCCGGCGCGGAGGTGGGCAGCTCCGCGCGGACGTCGCCGGGAGCGACCGAAGGAAAGACCGGTAGATCACCCACTCCACCCAGGTAATCCGCGATCCACTCGACCGCTTCGTGCGCCCGGGCGCGGAACTCCTCCGGCGGCATGTCACCGCCGGCAGCCGGCAACTCACCGCCGTCCCGCATGTCAGGCGATCGCGGTCGCCGAGGCCAGACCGTCGCGGAGCTGGGCAAGCTGGTCACGCACCTCCGCCACCAGGGGACCGTCGTGCGGGAAATGGGGCACGCCGGAGCCCTCGAGGAGCGCGAAGAAGAGCGCGTCGGTGTGTCCGACGCTCGCGTGCGCCACGCCGCGGTCGATGGCTCTGTTCAGGCGCAGGACCTCGCGCAGCGACAGCATCGCGTCGCCGCCGAGAGGAGGATCCGCGTACAGAAACCGGATGATCGCGTGCCTGAGGAGCTGAAACTCCTCGATCACCTCACCCGCCGCGAGCCCTCGCCGCGCCGCCGTGGCGCCGAAGAGCTCGGCTGCCGCGATCCAGAGCGGCTCGACCTGCTCACGGAAGCGGCCGATCATGGGAGGCAGCAGCGACGCCAGGACGTCCAGGAACTCCTCGAGCAGATCCTTCATCTCCGACTCGAGGTCGGTGGAACGGCCACAGAGCTCGAGGTGCCAACGCCGGACCAAGGCGTCGTGGCGGGCCCTCAGCCAGTCGGCCATATCCGCGGGGTCGACGGGATGCGTCCGGGTCGTGGGGGCGGTCAGGTAGGTGGGAACGGGTCGGGTGGGCCTCGGGTCCGCCGCGTAGTTCCTCATCGCCGCCGGGTCTGGAGGGAGCTTGGCCAACAGGAGAATGCGATGCATTAAGATGCCGGATCAGGCGCGCCCTTGCCACCCCTGTCTCCTGCGGAGGACGGTGTCCAGGGCATGAGGCGGAGTCTGATACGCGTGCCGCGCTCAGGCGTACTGTCGAGATCCACCGTACCACCCCATGACTCCACGAGCCGCTTGACGATGGCCAGGCCCAGGCCCGTGCCGGTCGAGCGGGTCGAGAAGTGGGGTTGGAACACCATCGGCAGCACGTCGTCCGGGACCCCCCAACCCGTGTCCGACACCTAGACGAGGACGCGGCCACCCACCCTCGAAGCCGAGATCGCCACATCTCCGCCCTCCGGTAGCGCCTCGCGCGCGTTCTCGAGAAGGTTGACGAGCACCTCCTTGACCTCGTCGGCGCGCGCGGTCACGAGCGGCAGCCCCGCTTCCACGCGTTCGGAGAAGCGTACCGGCCCGTCGCCCGCACCGTAGAGCGCGAGCACCTCGTCGACGACCCGCGCCAGATCCACGGGTTCGAGGGGATGCGCCTCCCCTGCCCCGGGCGCCGCGAAGCGGGAAAAGCTCTCGGCGATCGCCGCCAACCGGTCGATCTCACGCAGCATCGCTTCGGCGTTGCGCGACAGGATCTTTGCGAAATCAGGCCGTTGGTCGTCCCATGCACGGCGGATATGCTGCACGCTCAGCTTGATCGGTGTCAGCGGGTTCTTCACCTCGTGGGCGACCTGGCGCGCCATCTCCCCCCACGCGAGCACGCGCTCAGTCCTCAGCTCGTCGGTCACGTCTTCCAGCGACAACACCCATCCCCCGGGCTCGCCCGACTGCTCGATGCGCCGCGCCCGAACCTTCACACGCCGCTCGCCGACGTGGATCTCGGTGTCATGCTCCCCGGCGGTGTCATGAAGGATGCTCCGCACCCAGTTCGCCAGGCGGTTCCCCTGGCCTGTCTGCCCCGGAAGCGGCGAGCCCACGGCCACACCCTCCCCGAGCAGCGCTTCCGCGGTCGGGTTGGCCATGATCACGCTCCCGTCCGCATCCAGCGCCACCATCCCGGTGGCCGCCTCCTCCATGATCGCCCGGGTCCGCCGCGTCGTCCGCTCCTGCAGGCGGCGGGCGCGCCGCAGACGGCTCACCATACGGTTGAAGGCCTCGAACACCGATCCGAACTCGTCCGCCCGGCCCGGGGGCAACCGCAGCGTCAGATCTCCCGCCCCCACGCGCTCCGAGGCAAGCTGCAGCGTGTGGATCGGACGGGTCAGCGCGCGACCGACGAGCAACGCCAGTCCGAGGGAAAGACCCGCACCCAGTATGATGGCGAAACCCAGTAGCTCCAGGAAATCGCGGGTGCGGATCGCCGAGGCGCCGACCCGCAGCGGAATCTCCGCAGCCAGAACGTCGCCATCGGGCAGCCTGCGGTACGCCGTCACGTACTTCCAGCGACCGAGCGAATCGACGGTGAAGGCGCGCACGGCCTCTCTTCCGTCCAACACGCGGTGAATCCCGAGCGGTATCCACCCCTCGTACAGCCCCATCTCGACGAGCTCCTCGACCGAGCCTTCGCGCAACTCAGCGTTACGGTACTCCTGCAACTCGACACCCACGCGGCGCGCCAGGAGCTCCATGGTGCCGCTCGCCTCGAAGTACCACCCCGCGGCGTCTTCCACGACGCGCTCCGCCAGGACCCGCGCCGCACGCTGGGCGGCACCCGAGATGCTGCGGTACGCCACGCTCCCGAAGATGGCGATGGCCAGAAGGAAGAAGGAGAACAGCGCGAGCGTCACGCGGGCTCGAAAGGAAACCACCAGCCCACCCCACCCGCGCCTGGCTACGTGGGCCTGCCGCGACACCAGGTGGCCGCCCATCCAGAGCAGGAACAGGAGGAGGCCGTCCGCCATGAGCAGGAGCGACCCCCGTGCGGCCATGAGCGGCAGCGCCGGAAGCATGACCTGATAGTGGGCCCGATAGACGGCATCCTCGTACGCCACCGGAAGCTCTCCCACCCAGGCGGAGCCGCCGCGCATCCAGTGCAGCCCCGAACGCCCATGGGGTTCCTCTCCGTCCAGGGGGATCAGCGACAGCAGGTCGGGCTCCACCCGGGAGCGTGGCGTGAATACCAGCGAAAGCAACGAGACGGTCTCGTGCGCCGGCGCCGAGGGCACCACGGCGGTCAGCACCCGCCCGCCGGGTAGCGGCACCTGCGCCACGTACCGGGCTTCTGCGCGATCGAAGTGGAGGATCCGGGGCACCCGGGACCTCCGCACCTCATCGAGACCCTCCTCCGCCGCCGGGGGTCGGTCGGGACCCACGCCCACACGGAGTTCTTCCTGGGGAACGTTGGCGGGAGACCACAAGGTCAACCGCACAGGGTAGCTCTCGTCACCGAGTCCGCTGCGCCTCCAGGCCCGGTAGAGCAGGTCGACGGGCGTGACGCGCTGTCGGCTGATCGCCAGAGCCTCCCGGCTCATACGGGTCAGCGCCCTCTCCAGTGCGGGATCCGACGGCGACGCCAGGCTGGCGAGTCGTTCCGAGCCGTGCTCGATGCGCGCCTCGATCCGTTGCGCCCACGCCGCGGGGATGGCCGCGCTCGCCCCGATGAGCCCGGATAGCGCCCACGTGACGGCCGCGCGCTGCCAGAGCGGCCACGCCGCCAGCGAGCTCGCGGCGAGCACCACCGTGGGCCCCCAGAATGCCAGAACCCACGGGCTCATGCCGCCCATCGCACGCGCGGCCACGGCCAGAGCGCCTCCCAGCGCCAGCGCCAAGGCAACGGCCCCGGCCGCGCGACTGCGCCGGGCGCCGCTCCGGCCCCTGCTCCGGCAGTACATCAGCGCCAGGCCCGCGACCATCGACAGCAGCAGGGCGAGCGCGGCCTGGTAGATACCCCACGCCCCTTCACCGTGGGCGAGTCCGGCCTCGGTTGCCGAAGATTTCATCCACAGCGCCGATACCGGGAAGAGGACCGCCACTCCGACACCCGCCGCCCAGGCGGGAAGCCTGAGCAGGGGACGAGGAAGGAGACCCGCCCCTGCCACCAGAGCGAGCAACACGGCCAGGACGCGGACGAGCGACATCGGTAGAGGCGAGATCAGCCGGAACAGATCCACGTCGAAGAACGAGCCGATCCTCGGCAATCCACCGAACGGGAGCGCCGCCGCGATGCCTACGAGCGCAGCCGCCGCCACGACGCGTCCCGCCGGCCTGGGCGGCGCCGCCAGCGTCAGGAGGAGCCAGATCGCCAGCACGGCCGTGGCGACGCCCAATCTCCACCGGTTGATCAGCTCCGCCGCGCGCACATCCGGCGCGGGCTCGATGAGCGAGACGCTGACGAGCGTCATGTCGCCGAGCTTGAGATCCCACACCCATGGCCCGCCGGCCTGGGACTCGGTCGACACGCGAATGGCCTCGCCTACCCTGCGCCGGAAGCTCGATCCGAAGTCCCGGATGCCGCGCCGGGCATCCGCCGGAAGGTCGGTGCGGAGCAGCACGGCGCCGACCGCGGTGCCCTGTCCCATTCCGACGGACGCGGTCACGTACAGGTATGCGAAGAGCGGACGCTCCCTGTAGATGTAGCGCCGCAGCCCACGCTGCGCGCCTTCGGGGACCTTGCCCCGGTGCATGCCGTCCCAGAGTACCACGCGTCCGTCCGCGTCGTAGAGGGCCAGCGCGGCCAGCCCATGCGCCTCCCTCAGCTTGCGCAGATCCCCGGCGTCCAGCGTGACGGGCTCAGCCGCCGCTCGCTCAGCCAGCGCGTCCGTCGCGGTCTCCGCGTGTTCGAGCACGCCCTGGAGCTCCTCGGAGAGCTGGGCCCCGACCCCGTCGGCGCGGCGCGACCAATACCCCTCCCAGTCGCTCCGGACCCGCTCGACCTGGCGCATGCCGGCGAATCCTACCAGGATCCCTGCGACGAGCAGCGCCAGCGCGATCGCCGTGGTCCGCCCGCCCCGCGGGGCCACGCAGACCCGGACGCCGACACCTAGCGCCGCAACAGCCAGCGCCGTGGCACCCGCGCCCGCCACCCACAGCGTGAGGGCGCCCAGAGCGAGCCACGGCGCCAGCCAGCTCGCCGCCGCCGCAACCGAAGCCCACGAGGGGAAACGTGACGTCATACGCGTTGGAGCATCTGGTCTGGCCCGAGATCGGACGCACGCTGGCCAGGGATTCCCGACTTCTCATGGCCGTAGGCGCCCTCGAGCAGTACGGGCCGCATCTGCCGCTCGGCAGCAACACGCTCGTGGCCGAGCGCGTGGTCGAGGAGGTGTCGCAGCGCCTGGAGATCCTGCGCGCGCCGACGTTCTCCTACGGCGTAACCGCAGGAGGAGGACCCTACGCCGGCACCTCCGGCCTCCGCCGCAAGACGCTGCATCGCGCGATCAACGAGTTGTTGGCCAGGTGGGAGGATCACGGCGTGACCCAGTTCGTCCTCGTCACCGCGCACCGCTTCGACCCCCACGTGGAAGCCCTGCTGATGGCGCTCACAGCCCGGGCGACCACCACCGTCTTCGACCTCTCGCAGGTCGACGTCTCGGACCTCGTCCAGGAAGATCCGATGGCTGCCCACGGCGGCGAACTGGAAACATCCCTCCTCCTGCATCTGGCCCCCGAGCGCGTGAGGACGCAGGAAATCGAGGACTTCCTGCCGGATGCCCGAACGCTTCGAAAGTACACCCGCGGCAGGGTCCCCACACCCCCGCCGGGCTCTCGGGGGGCGGTGGGACACGCCTCCTGGGCGTCCGCCGAAAAAGGCCGGGCCGTCTTCACCCGCTACGTCGGGGCGCTGCAAAGGTTCCTGGCCCGGTGAGCCACGGCGACGCCCGGGGGCGCCGGGCAGGACCAAGAGACACCGGAACGGGGTAGCAGAAACGGAATCCGGTACCCGCAACCCTACCTCGGATGCGCATTCCTCTACTCATTCTCCTGGCCGGCCTGGCCACGTCCGCCGCTGGCCTCGACGCTCAAGCCCTCGTCGTGGACGAGGGGTCGTACGCCATCGAAATCGACGGAACGCCCGCGGGCCTGGAACGCTTCACGATCCGCAGGGCCGGCGTCCTGCAGGAGGTTCGGGAGATCTCCAGCGGCACCCTGACTCTGGGCAGCGGCGCGGCCGCGGTGGAGGTACATCCCCTGCTGGAGGTCGTGGGTAATGCCCGTCGGGTGGCGAGCTACCAGGTGAAGGTGTCGGGCGACGGCAATCCGGAAGTGGCCCTCCGTCTGGCGGGTGGCCGATACGTCGCTTCGATCCGGTCGCGAAGTGGAGAGGAGGAGCGAGAGTACCGGGCGCTTCCCGGAACGCGGATCCTCGAAGAGGACGTCGCGCACCTCCATCACTATCTGGAAGATGCCTCCCCGGGGCAGAGGATTCCCGTGATCGAGCCGCGCACCGGCCGCTCCTTCCAGCTCGAGGTCGCGAGCGTGGCCGAGGACACCCTGCGCATCGGGTGGCGAACCGTTCCGGCGCGAAGGATGGAGCTGACGGGCGGGGCGGACAGCCGTTCGGTGTGGTTCGACGGGCAGGGGCGCGTACTCCGCGTGGAGGTGCCGGCGCGGAAGTACGTGGCCGTGCGGCAGGACATTGTCGGCTAGCGGCCCGTGCTCGAAGGCTGTTGAAGAAGTACGGCGGGTCACGCGTACAGCCATCGGAGCCTCTCCGGGCCGGGGGCGTCCGGTGAAACGGCCGCAAGCCGTCCACCGTAGGGTGAGCGGTCCGAGGGACTCCACCGGGGCACCATCCATTCCGTCTCAGCAAGCCAGCAGCCTCAGCAAGCAGGCAGGCAGCGCAAGGGGGTTTTGTGAGGAATCGAGTGAATGCGCTCACGCTCGCCGTCACGCTCATGATGCCGGCCACCTTGGCCGGTCAGGACGTTCCGGCCTCGCTCTCGCTTGAGCAGGCGCTCCGCATCGCACGGGACAACAACCCCACGTATCTGGCCGCACGCAACGACCGTGACCTCGCCGATTGGGACGTGCGACAGGCCTGGACCCAACTGCTCGTTCCGTCGGCCAACGCCAGCTCGTCGTTGTCCTGGCAGGGCGCGGGACAGCAGCGCTTCGGCAGCATCACGCTCGACGAGCTCGGTTTCAGCGGGCAGCCGTCCTACTACTTCTCCAGCTACAACCTGGGGCTGAGCTATCGGTTCGACGGCGCCGCACTGCTGGCGCCCTCGAAGGCCAAGGCGCAGCGCGCCGCCACCCACGCGCAGATCCGCATCGCCGAGAACAACCTCGTCTCACAGGTCACGACCGCGTACGTGGACGTGCTCCGGCAGGGCGAATCGGTGCGAGTCGCGCAGCAGCAGCTGGAGAGCTCTCGCATCAACCTCCGCCTGGCGCAGGGCCGCCTCGAGGTCGGGGCGGCAACACCGATCGACGTGGGACAGGCGGAGGTGCAGGTCGGGCGCAACGAGGTCGCGCTGCTCCAGGCTCAGAATGCCCTGCAGACCGCCCGGATGCGGCTGCTCCAGGCGATGGGAGTGTCGGTCGATCGCCAGGTCACGCTGACCACCACGTTCGAGCTCCAGGAACCCCGCTGGGATCTCGACGAGCTGTTCGCCCGCGCGCTCGAGCACAACCCGACGCTGGAAGCCCGCCAGCGGTCCAAGGACGCTGCCGACATCGACGTCAAGTCGGCGCGTTCGGCGTACTATCCGACGATCTCGCTGTCGACGAGCCTGAGTGGCTTCACGCGTGAGGCGAGCAGCACCGACTTCCTGGTCGCCCAGGCTCAAGCCCGCGTGGCGTCGCAGGTGGCCCAGTGTGCATCGCTCAACGATCTGTACAGCCGGCTGGCCGATCCGCTGCCGCCGAGCGACTGCAACCAATTCGCGTTCACCGACGCGCAACGCCGGGCCATCATCGATCAGAACGACCAGTTTCCGTTCAACTTCGAACGCTCGCCTCCGTCGGCGTCGCTGACGATCAGCCTGCCCATCTTCCAGGGTTTCACCCGCCAGAGGCAGCTCGAGGCGGCCAAGCTTCAGCGCGACGATATGCGCCAGCAGGTACGCGAACAGGAGCTGGCGCTCAGGGCGGACCTGGCGGTCGGACTCGCGAATGTCCGCACGGCGTACCGGAGCGCTCAGCTCGAGGCCCGCAACCTCAGCCTGGCCGAGGAGCAGTTGCGACTGGCGCGAGAACGCTACCGGGTCGGCGCCATCACGTTCGTGGATCTCACCGACGCCGAGACGGTCAAGGCCCAGGCCGATCGGGACCGGACCGCCGCGGTGTTCGCGTACCACGACGCCGTCACGAACCTGGAGACGCTCGTGGGCGCCTCCCTCCGCCGGTAGCCGGCCGCACGCGGTGTCCACGCGATGCGGCCGTTCCCAGAACCGTAACCAGGGATCAACCAATCCATGAGTCCCAGAGCGAAGGTCGTCACTGGAGTCGTGGTCGTCGCCGTGCTCGGCTCCGCGTCCGCCCTCAGCGTGTCCAAGTCGCGAGCCAAGGGCGTGGATGTGCGCATGGAAGAGATCCAGCGCCGGAATCTGGTGCAGATCGTCACCGCCAGCGGAAATATCCGCGCACGCAAGAACGTCGACATCAGCTCGGACGTCTCCGCGCGCGTGGCCGAGCTCCTCGTCAAGGAGGGGCAGGACGTGACCGCGGGCCAGGTGCTGCTGCGGCTCGATCCCGCCCAGTACGAGGCCGCTCGCTCCCGGGCCGCCGCGGCGCTGGCACAGGCGCGCGCCCAGGAAGAGCAGCAGCGGGCGAATCTGCTCCGGGCCCAGCGCGATCTCGACAGGCTCGTCGCGCTTCAGGCACGCGACTCGTTGCTCGTGAGCCCACAGCAGATCGACGACGCACGCACCACGCTCGAGGTGGCCAAGGCCGCCCTCGCCGCCACACGGCACGGTGTGGACCAGGCTCAAGCGTCTCTGGAGGAGTTGGAGGACAGGCTCAAGAAGACGATCATCCGGGCGCCGATCGACGGCAAGATCACCCGACTCAACGTCGAGGAGGGAGAGACCGTGATCATCGGCACCATGAACAATCCAGGCAGCCTCGTGCTGACGATCAGTGACCTGTCGGTGATCGAGGTCGTGGTTCAGGTCGACGAAACCGACATCCCGGAGATCTCTCTGGACGACAGCGCTTCGGTCCGCATCGACGCGTTTCCGAAAACCGAGTTCACCGGCCACGTAACCGAGATCGGCAACAGCGCCATCCGCCCGCCGACGCAGCAGGCGTCGGGCCAGCAGGCGGCGATCGACTTCGAGGTCGTGATCACGCTCGATCCGACCGACGCTGATCTGCGGCCCGACCTGTCCGCGACCGCCGACATCGTCACCGAACGGCGTGACAGCGTCCTCGCGGTGCCGATCATCGCGCTGACGGTGCGAGACAGAAGCGAGATCGAAGGCGATTCGGCGAAGGCGGACAGCGCCGCCCAGGCGGCCGCCGCTGCGGCGGGTAGCGACGAGAACAATGACGTGGAGGGTGTCTTCGTCGTCCACGCCGGCAAGGCCGTCTTCACCCCCGTCGAGGTAGGCATCGCGGGGCGTGAGTACTTCGAGATCCTTTCCTGGGTGTCCGAGGGCGACACGGTGGTGGCGGGCCCGTACCAGCGGATCCGCCAACTCAAGAACGGAGACCCGGTGCGGCGCGCCGAAGGTCCCCTGACCGGCAACTGAGCCGGCTCCGGAGGCGGTAGACCCATGGCCCTCTGGGAAGGCGTCGTCCTCGCGATCCATCAGATCCGGACGCAGAAGCTCAAGAGCTTCTTCTCGGTCCTGGGCGTGATCCTCGGCGTGATGTTCCTGATCGTCGTGGTCACGGTCGTCGAGGGCATGGACCGCTACATCCGCGAGGACTTCACCGCGCAGGTGTTCGGCGTCAACACGGTCACGCTGCGCCGGTGGCCGAGCGTCAACATCAACACCGATGCGGAGGAGTGGCGCGCGCGATGGCGTCGCCCGCGGATCCGGTACGCGGACGCCGACGCCATCCGGCGACAGCTGTCGATCCCGGCGCGCATCGCAGTGGAGAGCGGCACGGGCGGCAAGATCGTGGGCGACAACGGTGTCGCGGCCACGGGGGTACAGATCACGGGAGCATCTCCCGATATCTTCACGATCCGCGACCTCAAAGTGGCCCGGGGACGCGCGTTCACCCCGCAGGAATCGACCGCGGGCATGCCCGTGGTCGTGCTCGGCTCGCAGAGTGCCGACGTCATCTTCGGCAATCTGGATCCGATCGGTCGCTACGTCCGGATACGGGGCTTCCCCTACCGGGTCATCGGCGTGCTCGAGGAGCGGGGCAGCCTCTTCGGTCAGTCGCTCGACAACCTCGCGATCGCCCCCGCCCGATCGCCGATCCAGGCCGTGACCAATCCCCACGGCGTCGTCGACCAGGTGGTGATTCAGACGCTTGACCCCAACGCCCTGCGCGAGGCCCAGCTCGAGATCGAGGGCATCATGCGCGCCCGCAGAAGGCTGCGGCCCGCCGAGAAGGACGACTTCACGCTCGAGACCGCCGAGCAGGCGATCAGCTTCTGGGACCGTATCTCCAGGATTCTGTTCCTGGCGTTGCCGGGCCTGGTGGCCATCTCGCTGGTCGTGGGTGGCATCGTGATCATGAACATCATGCTGGTCTCGGTGATGGAGCGGACGCGCGAGATCGGCGTGCGCAAGGCCATCGGCGCACGCCGACGCGACATCCTTACACAGGTGCTGATCGAGTCGGCCACGCTGTCGACGGTGGGCGCCGCCTTCGGTGTAGCGGCGGGTGTCGGGCTCGCCGCGATCGTGGCCGCGGTCTCGCCACTGCCCGCCGCGGTGGCGCCGAAGTGGGTTGCCCTGGGCGTGGCGCTGGGCGTGACGGTGGGCATCGCAGCCGGCGTGTACCCCGCTTCACGAGCCTCGAAGATGGATCCCGTCGACGCGCTGCGCTATGAGTGAGCCGGCGCAGGGCGCGCGGCCCCTGGACGACCGGTCCGCGGGCGGACTCCAGACCCTGCGTGAGGGCCTGCTCATCGCCGTGGATTCCGTACGCGCCAACAAGATCCGTTCATCCCTCACGATCCTGGGGGTGGCCGTGGGCGTCTCGGTGGTCGTCGCGATGGCGTCGCTGATCAGCGGAATCCGGAGCAGCGTCATGGAGAGCTTCGAGGCGGCGGGGCCCAACAACTTCGTGGTCACGCGCTTCGACTTCACCGCGGTGCGCATCTCCCGGGGAGACAACGAGCGCCCGCCGTGGTGGAACAAGCCCAAGCTGGAGCCCCGGGAGGAGGCGCGCATCTCCCGGCTTCCTGCGATCGAGGAGGCCCTCTACAACTTCGGCTTCGGCGTGGATATCGACTTTGAGGGACGGCGTGTGAGGGGCGTGCAGTCACAGGCGTACTCGTCCGGCTGGCCCCGGTACCAGCCGGGCGACTTCCTTGCCGGGCGCGACTTCACGCCCGCGGAGGTCAGGGAAAACAAGCCGATCGTGGTCCTGTCTTCCCCGCTCGCCGAGGAGCTCTTCGGACAGCGCGATCCGATCGGGCGGAGGATCAGGGTCCTGAATGCGTTCAGAGGAACGGTCGAGTCGTTCTCGGTCGTAGGCGTGTTCGAGCCGACCGAGAACATCTTTACCAGCGCGCTGAAGTACTGGGCGGTCTTTCCGTATACGGCAGCCAAACGAAGGCTGCGGCAGTCGGACTGGCAGGCACAGATCCTGGTGGTGCCGAAGGACTCCGTGAGCATCGAGGAAGCGCAGGATCAGGTCATCGCGGCCCTGCGGGGCATGCGTGGGCTGGGCCCGCGGGAAGAGAACAACTTCGCGCTGCTCGCCTCGGCCCAGATCCTGAATCTCTTCAATCGCCTGACCGGGGTCTTCTTCCTCGTCATGCTGGCGCTGTCGTCGGCCGGGCTGCTCGTGGGCGGCGTCGGTGTGATCGGCATCATGTTGATCTCGGTCACGGAACGGACGAGGGAGATCGGCATCCGGAAGGCGGTGGGTGCCACCCGGCGTGAGATCCTCTGGCAATTCCTCGTCGAGGCCTCCTTCCTGACCGCGCTCGGGGCCGCCATCGGCATGCTCGCGGGGTGGGGGCTGTCCGCCGGAGTCGCCGCCTGGACGCCGCTGCCCGCCCGCATCCCCCTGTGGTCGGTTGCAGCCGCCCTCGGGATGGCCGCGCTCACGGGCATGCTGTTCGGGCTGATCCCCGCGTACCGCGCCAGCCGACTCGAGCCGGTCGCGGCGCTGAGGTTCGAGTGAACACGTCACTCGACCTCCTGGCCGTGATGGCGCATCCCGACGATGCGGAGCTGCTGTGTGGCGGCGCGCTCGCGCGCAGCGTCGATGCCGGCGAGCGGGTCGGCATCCTCGATCTGACGGCCGGAGAGATGGGCAGCCGGGGCACGCGCGAGACACGGGCCGAGGAAGCCGAGCGTGCCGCGGCGGTTCTGGGCGTCCATGTGCGGCGCTGCGCGGGACTGCCCGACTCCGCGCTGCGCAACGACGAAGGCGCCCAGCGTCGCGTGGTCGGGCTCCTGCGTGAGCTCCGTCCCCGGGTCGTGGTCACGCACTGGAAGGTGGGACGCCATCCGGACCATCGGGTCGCCGCGGAACTCGTGCGCGACGCGTGCTTCCTCTCCGGGCTTCTCAGGTTCGATGCGCCGGGAGCCCCGTTCCGCCCCCTCAAGCTGATCTACGCCACCGCGTTCCGGGACGATGCGGAGCCACCGGACTTCGTCGTCGACGTCACGGCCCAGATCGACCGCAAGCTCGCCGCACTGGCGGCGTACAGCTCGCAGTTCGACGGGCTGAGCCAGGCGGGCGAGGTGTTTCCTGGCGGCGACCGCCCTCTGGCGGAGCAGATCCGCGCGCGTATGGCCTGCGACGGATCGCGGATCCGCGTGCGCTACGGCGAACCCTTCTGGTGCGATGAGGCGCTGGAGGTGGACACCCTCGGTGGGCTCGGCGTGTCTACGTTCTGACACGAGATCAGAAGCACGACCCTACGCCAGCTTGGCACGTCGGCGCCGTGCACGCGCTCCGCCCGGGCCTCGGCCCTTCCGCCGGCGTACAGCCACGGCCACAGCCATAGGCTGATCTCGGGCGGCAGGTGGCCGATCGGCTCTCCCGTGACCAGGTGCACCCAGATACCGGGTTCGTCCTGGCCACCGGGGTCGGCGATCAGGCGCAGCCGGTCTCCCCTCCGCACCGAAGAGAGATGCCGATCCCTTCCGTTGAAGACGGTGCCGTGCACGGTGGCCCGAAACCGTGTCGGACAACCGGCGGGAAATGGGGGCGATGGGCGCATTGGCGGCTCGTGGGTGTAAAAGCGCACCGGACGCGTGGCGCCGCTCCGGCGTGACCCGTTACCATTTCATACTGCAGGGGCACACCACAAGGGGTCAGGGCCCCGGAGACCACGAAGCAGCCGCATGGATCCGCTCTATCTCGATCACGCCGCCACCACGCCCGTACGCCCCGAGGTGCGCGAGAGCATGGCCCGGTGCCTCGGCGAAGCCTTCGGCAACCCGTCGAGCAGCCACCGTTGGGGCCGCGCCGCGCGCGTGACCCTCGATGAGGCCCGCCGCCAGGTAGCCGCGGTGCTGGGCGCCACGCCCGGGGAGATCCACTTCGTGCGCGGCGGCACGGAGTCGGACAATCTGGCGATTTTCGGCCGTGCCGCCCGCGCCCGCACCGAGGGACGCTCCCCGCGCATCGCGGTCAGCGCCGTGGAGCACCCGGCCGTTCTGCGGGCCGCGGAGGCCGCCACCGCGCCCGGCGGCGCCCCCGTGATCCTGTCCGTGGATCGGACCGGCGCGCTGGACATGGACGCGCTGGACCGCGCGCTCCTCGAGGGACTCGACGTGGTGTCCGTCATGTGGGTGAACAACGAGGTCGGAACCGCGCTTCCGGTCAGGGAGGTGGCCGAGCGCGTGCGCGCCGCCGGCTCCGTCTTTCACTCCGACGCGGTGCAGGCGGTCGGAACGCTCACCGTTCGGGTCGACCAGCTTCCCGTGGACCTGCTGACGCTTACCGGCCACAAGATCTACGGACCCAAGGGAACCGGCATCCTGTTCGTGCGCCGGGGCGTGTCGCTGGAGCCGCTCCTGCGCGGTGGCGGGCAGGAGGGCGGGATCCGTCCCGGTACGGAGGACGTCGCCGGCGCGGTGGGCTTCGCCGAGGCGCTTCGCCTGACGGTGGCCGAACAGGAGCGTGAGCATCAGCGCCTGAGCGCGCTGCGCGACGATCTGGAGCGGAGGTTGCGTAGCGCCGTCTCCGGCGTGCGCGTCCACGGCGAGGACGGCCCGCGTGCGCCGCACATCAGCAGCCTGGGCATCTCGGGGGTTGACGGCGCGTCGCTGGTGATGGCCCTCGACATGGAGGGCATCGGGGTGTCGGGCGGCTCGGCGTGCGCCAGCGGCTCCACCCGGCCCAGCCACGTCATCGAGGCCATGTACGGCTCGGATGGAACGTGGGCGGCCCTCCGCTTTTCCCTGGGGCGCACGACCACCGACGACGACGTCCGCCGCGCGGCGGACGCCACCGCCCGGGTCGTGGCGCGGCTGAGGGACGACGGGTGAGCACACAAGGAAGGGTCCTCGTGGCCATGTCCGGTGGCGTGGACTCCTCCGTGGCCGCCGCGCTGCTCGTCGAGGCCGGCCACGAGGTCGTTGGCGTGACGATGAAGACGTTCTGCTACACGGACGTGCCGGGCCACCCCCGGAGTTGCTGCGGCATGGAGGGCATCGACGACGCGCGCAGCGTCGCCCACGTCCTCGGCATCCCGCACTACGTCTTCGACGTGGAAGACGAGTTCACCCACGACGTGATCGACGACTTCGTGGCGGAGTACGCCCGCGGCCGCACCCCCAACCCCTGCGTGCGCTGCAACGCGTACACCAAGTTCCGCGACCTGCTGGCGCGCGGACGGGCCCTCGAGTGCGACGCGATCGCCTCGGGCCACTACGTGCGGATCGAGCACGGACCCACCGGCTCGGTACTTCGCAGGGGGTTGGATCCGGCCAAAGACCAGGCGTACTTCCTCTGGGGCCTTCCGCGCGAGATGCTGCCCAGCCTCCTCTTTCCGCTCGGCGAGCTTACCAAGCGTGAGGTCAGGGAGCGGGCGCGCGCGCTGGGGCTCAGGACCGCGGACAAGGCCGAGTCGCAGGAGATCTGCTTTGTGCCCACCGGCGACTACCGCGACCTGCTGCGCAGGAAGCTCGGGCCGACGCACCCGGCGCTCGAGCCCGGGAAGGTTGTGAACCTGCGGGGCGAGCAGATCGGCGAGCACCGAGGGTACGCGGGCTTCACGATCGGACAGCGCCGCGGGCTGGGCGGGGGACACCCCGATCCCCTCTACGTGCTGGAGATCCGTCCGGAGACCCGGACGGTGGTCGTGGGTCCGCGTGTGGAGCTCTTTCACGACGCCGTCGACGCCGCGGAGCTGAACTGGCTGGCCGCGCCCCCCGAGATCGGCATGAGGGTCAATGTCCAACTCCGCTATCGCGCGCCGAAGGTCCCGGCACGGATCCGCGCGGCAGGTTCGACGCTCTCGGTGACGCTGGACGAGGCCCAGCCGGCGATCACACCCGGTCAGTCGATCGTCGTGTGCGAGGGCGATCGCGTTCTCGGTGGAGGCCGGATCAGTGCTTCATTCCGGACGTCGCGGCGAACTCCTCCATCGCCTTCTGCTCTTCGGGTGTGAGCTCGTCGGGGACCTCGACCCTGACCTCGACGTACTGGTCGCCGACCCGTTCGCCCCGCTCGATTCCCTGCCCGCGGATCCGGAACTTCGTGCCCGACTGCGTGCCCGGCGGAATCCGCAAGACGACCTTCTTCCCGGAGATTGTCCGCACCCGGATCTTCGAGCCCAGGGTGGCCTGCACGATGTTGATCGGGACCGACACGTAGATATCGAGGCCCTTGCGGCGAAAGAAACGATGCGGCTTGACCTTGAAGGTGATGATCAGATCTCCCGGAGGACCCCCGCCGGCACCCCGCTCGCCCTGCCCCGATAACCGCACGCGGGAGCCCGAGTCCACTCCCACCGGCACGGTAATCTGAATCTTGCGGTTCTGTCGCACGGTGCCCCGGCCCTGACATGACGGGCACGGCGTCTCCGGGATCGTGCCTCGGCCGAAGCACGCGGGGCACGGACGGGTAACCGCGAAGCCGCCCTGACCGAACGAGACCGTGCCGGTACCGTTGCACTCCGAGCACTTGCGCAGTTGGGTGCCGGGCGCCGCACCCGATACGTGGCAGGTGGCGCACTCCTCGGTCATCGCGACGTCCACGGCGATCTTTCCACCCCGGGCGGCCGTGAGGAACGGGATCTCCACGACGTACTCGACGTCGGCGCCCTTCTTCGGGCCTCGCCGGCTCTGCTGCCGCGCCCCGCCCGCACGGCGCCCGCCCATGTCGAAGAGCGAGCTGAACAGATCGGAGATGCCGCCGAAGCCACCCTGGAGGTCCTCGAACGAGAACGTCTGGGCGTGGCCTGCACCCGGGGGTGGGTGGGTGGAGGCGCGGCCTCGCCCCGTGCCGAAGCCGAACGCGCCGAGGCGCCGCATCCGGTCGTATTGCTTGCGCTTCTCCTCGTCGGAGAGCACCGAGTATGCCTCACCGATCTCCTTGAACTTGTCGGCGGCGCGCGGATCGTCGGGATTGGCGTCGGGGTGGTACTGCTTGGCGAGCTTACGGTACGCCTTCTTGATCTCGCCGGCGCTCGCCTTTTCCGAGACCCCGAGAACCTGATAGAAGTCCTTGCTGCCGCCCGCCATCGTGGCCCGCCGGCTAGCCGTGCTTGGACACGCTCACCCGGGCGGGGCGAACGAGGCGGCCCTTGAACTCGTATCCCTTCTGAAAGACCTGCTGCACCACGTCATCGTCCTCCTCCGACCCTGCGGGCACGCGCATCATCGCCTCCATCCGCTCGGGATCGAATGGTTCGCCCACCGGATCGATCACGCTCGCGCCGGCCTCCTCGAGCGTACGGACGAACTTGCGTTCCACGAGATCGATACCCTCCATCAACCCTTCCAGCGTCGTCTGGTCGGCCTCCAGCGCACTGATCCGCTGAAGGTCGTCGAGGACGTCCAGGAGCTTGCCCACCAACTCCGCCTGGGCGCGCGTCCAGGCCTCGAGCCGTTCGTTCTCGGTGCGGCGCCGGTAATTGTTGAACTCGGCCGCGAGACGGAGATGGCGGTCGTTGAGGTTCGCCAACTCCGTTTCGAGCTCGCTCACCACGACGTCCGGTGAGTTCTCGAACTCGTCGCGAAGCTCGGTTTCGGCGACGGCCGGCGTGGGAAGATCGGGTGTGATGGCCTCCTCGGACTCTGCGCCTTGCTCGTCCCGGGCGGCTCCCTCCACCGCGACCTCCCTACCCTTTTCGTGGCGTGGTTCCATGATTTCCACTGTCGTTCCGGAATGGTTCACGTCAGCACCCGGTCCCTCCGTGGCTCCTGACCTCCGGAGCCACCGAAGATACCCTCCTCTACCCTGGTGGTTCGGTCATCGTCTCGACTGAGCGGAGCAGCAGCGCGAGGCATGCCTGAGCCGCGCGCTCGCGGACGGCGGCTCGGCCTCCGACGAACCGCTCGAGCCTCGTGCGCACCTTGCCCTCGATCGCAGCCGCCATCCACACGGTGCCCACCGGCTTCTCCACGGTCCCTCCGCCAGGTCCCGCGATGCCGGTAACGCCGATGCCCGCCTCCGCCCCCAGACGCGCGGCCACGCCCTTCGCCATCGCCGAGGCCACTTCCTCGGACACTGCGCCGGCCCGCTCGATCACCCCGGGATCCACCTCGAGCTCGGAGACCTTCAGCTCGTTGGCGTACGCCACCACGCCGCCCACGAAGACGTCGGACGACCCTGCGTGGTCCGTGAGCCGCTTTGCCACCAGGCCTCCGGTACAACTCTCCGCCGTGGCCAGGCTCATCCGTCGCTGCCGCAACAGCGTGAGTACGGCCTCCGCGAGATCTCCGCTGGAAGCGTCGAAGCGCCACGGCCTTACCGCCGGGAGGATCGCGGTCTCAACACGCTCGAGCCAGGCCCGCGCCTCCTCCTCCGGCAGCCCGGACACGGTCAGCCTCAGGTCCACGCCGCGCAGATCGGGGAGATAGGCGATCCTGACCGGTCCCCGGTTCGCCGGAAGAAGCGACTCGACTTCCTCGGTAAGCGCCGACTCCGCGATCCCCGTGGTGTGAATGACGCGGTGGTGTACCGGAGGCAGCGCGTCGCCGAAGCGGCGACGCAACACGCGAACGACGTGCCCCGTGAAGAGAGCCTTCAGCTCCCTGGGCGGACCCGGCAGCAGCACCACGACCCCGCGCTCGGTGTCGAACACCAGCCCCGGCGCGGTGCCCACTTCATTGTCGAGAACCTCCGCCCCCTCCGGTACCTTCGCCTGGCTCTCGTTCGAGCGCGGCAGCTCGTAGCCCCGAGCGGCGAAGCGGGCCTTCAGCCGATCGAGCAACCCGGCGTCGATGTGAACGGGCCGCTTCAGCAGGTCGGCCACCGCGTCGCGGGTCATGTCATCCGGCGTCGGCCCCAGCCCACCGCTCACCACCACCAGGTCGCCGGCGTCCAGCCCCCACTCGACCGCCTGCTGGATCGCGGCCACCTCGTCGCCAACGGTGTAGTGACGCACGACCGGGATTCCCATCGCCGCGAGCTCCCGGCCGAGCCATGCCGCATTACTGTCAACCGTCTGGCCGAGCAGCAACTCGTCGCCAACGGTCACGAGGACCGCCCTCACCTGCGCGCCGGACCCGCCCATATCAGCTCCGGATACCCAGCACCGATCGGTACCGCCAGAGGTAATCCAGCATAGAGTACACGGTGAGCAGGAGGGCTAGCGCGAGCGTCAACCCGATCCAGGCTCCGTGAAACCCGCGCCACGCCGTCCACGCCCATCCGTGCCAGCCCCGCGCGCTCGACAGATCCAGGATGGGATACCACAGGAGCAAGCCCCCTGCGAAGAGGTTCTGCAGGAGCGCTTTGCGCTTTCCCGACCGTCCCGCAGCGATCACGATCCCCCGGCGAGCCGCATAGCCGCGAAACACGGTGATGAGCAGCTCCCGTCCAAAGATCACGATCAGCACCCACGCGGGAAGTGGGCCCCACCAGGGAACCAGCCCCTCCGGGGCCTGCCGGTGCGAGATGATATAGAAGGGCACCAGCGTCGCGACGAGAAGAAGCTTATCGGCCACCGGATCGAGCAGCTTGCCCATGTCCGTGACCCAACCGTGCCGGCGGGCCAGGTACCCATCCCACACGTCGGAGAGCCCCGCCACCACGAAGAGGACGAAGGCGGCGATGCGGGCCCCGATCCCGGGAGACAACGCCAGAAGGAAGATCACCGGCGTCGCCGCGATCCTCGTCAGCGTGATGACGTTGGGGAGGGTCAGACGGCCTCCGGCCATAGGGCGCCTCAGGACAGGGCCTTGACCACGAGCTTGCTCACGCAACTGAGCGTCTCGAATACTCCCTTTCCCTCGATGGCGATGGACTCGAAGTCCTGTACCCCCATCGGGTTGATCTGCGCGCGCAGGTCCTCCACGGGCATCGCGTTCGGCATATCCCGCTTGTTGTACTGGATGGCGAATGGGATCTTCTGGAGATCGTAGCCGTAGGTGGCGAGGTTCTCGTACAGATTGTGCATCGACTCGATGTTCGCCTCGGCGCGCGTGGCCTGCGAGTCCGCGACGAACACGATGCCGTCGACGCCCCTGAGGATGAGGCGCCGGCTGGCGTTGTAGTACACCTGCCCCGGTACCGTGTAGAGGTGAAATCGGGTCTTGAACCCACGGATCTCACCGAGGTCGATCGGCAGAAAATCGAAGAAGAGCGTTCGCTCGGTCTCGGTCGCCAACGAGATCATCTTTCCCTTCGTTTCCGGGTTTACGCGGGAGTAGATGTACTCGAGGTTCGTCGTCTTCCCTCCGAGCCCGGTCCCGTAATAGACGATCTTGCAGTTGATCTCGCGGGACGCGTAGTTGATCATCGACATGGGCGGACTCTATCGCGCCACGGTCGTGGCGGAACGAACGACCGCGCGGCGCGCGGCGTGCCGGTTACGGCCGTGTCGGAGCATGATTCGGACGCGTTTCCGTGAGACGAGTCAGGTGGACCTCCGGCGAGGGACTCCTCCGGGCGCACCGGGAACAGGCAAGGCATGCTCTCTCGACCCGGCACACCATGCGGCCCCTAAAGTCGGACGGACCGCAGCCCGTTGCAAGAGCACGGCTCAAGCCGGCGCCGCCGGAGAGGCCGCTGCTTGCTCTCGCACCTCATCCTCCATGCGCGCCACGATCGCCTTTGCCCGATTCCGCAGCATGCGGCGGGGCTCCCACGCGATGAAATCCCGCAGCAGCCGGATGGCGTCGACCGAGGCCGGCTCACGACTCATATGACTCAGCGCGGCCAGACGCCGGGTGACGCTGGAGCTGAACAAATTCCGCCTGTGGCGGGTGATCTGGTCGCGAATGATGAGCGCGGCGATCGCGCCCGCGACTGCCGCCGCCAGCACGGTGATCCCTACGGTCCTGGTCTTTCTGTCCATGATACCGCGCCACTCCACCCGGTCACATCTCCCTGCGGCCCGCCAGCGCTTCGGCGATGGTGGTGCCGTCGACATACTCGAGATCGCTCCCCACGGGAATGCCCCGTGCGAGGCGGGTTACCTTCGGGCCCAGAGGCCGAATCCGCTGCTCGAGGAACACCGCGGTCGCCTGGCCCTCCACGCTGGCGTTGGTGGCGATGATCACCTCGCGAATCGAGTCCTCCGCGGCCTCTATCCGAGCCAGAAGCGAGGCCATGTTCAACTCATCCGGTCCCACGCCGTACAGCGGTGAGAGCCGACCGCCCAGGACGTGATAGACCCCTCGATACGTCCCGGTGCGCTCGATCGCACCGACCTCGTAGGCCTCCTCCACCACGCACAACACCGAGGGATCCCTGCGCGGATCGGAGCATACCTCGCACAGCTCCGCCTCAGAGAAGTTACCACAACGCGCGCAGGGCCGGATACGCTCGGCCAGATCCGTCAAGGACCGCGCCAGCCTGCGGGTGTCATCCTTCGACCCCTTCATCAGGTGATGGACGAGCCGCAGCGCCGTCTTCGGCCCCACGCCGGGCAGACGCGCCAGCTCCCCGGTAAGCTGGTCGATGACCGACATGCCGGCGGTTCCCCTCACCAGGTCCGGCTCAGACGAGGCCGGGGAGATTCATCGGAAGGCCCCCCGCCGCCTTGCGCATCTCCTCGTCGTATCGCGCCCTGGCCTTGGCTTGTGCCTCGGACAGCGCAGCGAGCACCAGATCCTCCAGCATCTCGACGTCCTCGGCATCCACGACGGCGGGATCGATCGCGATGCGCTTCACCTCTCCCTTGCCGTCCACCGTGGCCGTGACCATGCCACCACCCGACGACGCCGAGATGACCTGCGCGTCGAGCTCCGCCTGGAGCTTTGCGATGCGAGACTGCAACTGCTGACCCAGCTGCATGATCTGTTGGATGTCTGTCATGCGAGAGGTTCCATGCAATGGGGTACGGACGCGTGACCCACCGAGCCGGGAGCGTGTGACGTACCAGACGCCTCGCCAGGGTGCGGGAGACACGAGGCGCTACGGGCCGCCGCAATTCTACCACGGGCTGCTAATCCAGCAGCTCAAGGTCGAGTTCTTGTACCGCCCTCTCCAGGCGGGGTTCCTGACGGAAGAGGGCCCTGAGCGTATCGCTGCGGACCTCCTCGCGGGAGATACGGCGCACGCTTTCCGGCCCACCCCCGGCGTCGGTGGGGTGAATACCGACGGACCGACCCAGATACCGGGAGAACGCCGCCTCCACCTGAGCCCTGATGGCGGCGTGAGAGAGCCGCTCGCTCGCGGGTCCGGGAGGCAGGGTCACCTCGACCTCGCCCGGGGCCGACTCACGGACGGTGCTGGCCAGCAGGAAGGCCTTCAGTCCGGCGGGCACGCCCCTCCCCGACTCGATCCAGCCGCGCCAGGCATCCGCAATGGAGGCCGACGCGAGAGACGTCGGATCGGATGCGGACGACATGGACGGCTCGCCGGCGGAGTCCGGCGTCGTGGACGACCGCGAAGCGGATCCGGGCAATGCGGCGGCCCGGGCGCGCGGTGGGCCGCCTCCGGCCCGTGTAGCGGCGGATGAAGCCTTTAGCTCGAGCCCCACCTGCTCCTCCACAGCGTCCGGCGCACCTCCCGCCGCGCCGGCCGGACCCCCACCCGCCGCACCCCCCCCCGTGGCACTCCCTTCCCGCCCGGCCGAGCCATCCGGAGGCGGTGCGCCTCCCAGCGCCCGGATGAGCTCCTCCAACTCGACGGTGCGGTCGAGGTAGCTCAGCCGGAGCAGGAGCATCTCGATCAGAATGCGCGGGCTGTCGCTCCGGCGCAGGCTTCCGCCACCTTCCAACTCCGCCGCCATCTGGAGCATGCGTACCAGATCGCCCGCCGAGAACGCTTCGGCCCTATGGCCGAACGCCTCGCGCAGATCGTCGCGCAGGTCCAGCACGACGTCCGGCGACAGACTGAGGCGCAGCAGTGTGCGAAGCACGTCCAGAAGGCCATGGTAGAAGTCCACCAGGTCATAGCCTTCGTCCAGGAGCGTCTCGACGAGCGAGAAGACGTCTCCGTGGCGTCCCTCCCGGAGGATGTCGAGGAGCTCGAGATAGCGCTCTTCCTCCACGAGCCCGAGCACCCTCCGGACGGTCTCGGCGTCGACCTGTCCATCGGCGAGCGCCAGCACCTGGTCCAGGATCGACAGGGCGTCGCGCATGCCCCCGTCCGCCTTGCGGGCGATCAGGCGGAGGGCCTCGTCGGGTGCCGCGGCGTGCTCCATCTCCAACACGGAGCCGAGCCGCTCCACGATGTCGGGCACCCCGATGCGGCGGAAGTCGAAGCGCTGACAACGCGACAGGATCGGCGCGGCCGATTGCTGGATCTTCTGGGGCTCCGTGGTGGCGAACACGAAGATCACGTGGGGTGGCGGTTCTTCGATTATCTTGAGCAGCGCGTTCCACGCCTCCCGCGTGAGCATGTGCGCCTCATCGACGATGTAGACCTTGTATCGCCCTTCTTCGGACGGGGCGTACATCGCCCGTTCCCGGAGGTCACGGGCGTCATCGACGCCCCGGTTCGACGCGGCGTCGATCTCCACGACGTCGAGCGCGGTG
>Ga0114931_10001380_pt1 | contig 31046 bp, 32 predicted proteins | sample 2SBtaG_FD_89579 | JGI IMG/M metagenome (GOLD analysis project Ga0114931, IMG submission 89579) | Deep subsurface microbial communities from Kolumbo volcano to uncover new lineages of life (NeLLi) - 2SBTROV14_V59a metaG | ecosystem: Environmental > Aquatic > Marine > Volcanic | place: Kolumbo... | reverse complement strand
CGGCGGAAATCACCGGTTTTCTGTCCACCGATCCCAACATGAAAATCGCTATTCATGAAAACGCGCAAATCCCCTTTTGGGACATGGAAGAAAACTACGGCGGCTCCTGATCCCGATTCGGAGAAGAACCGATCCGGGCGCCTGATTTTTCGTCTCCAAAATCAATACCCCACACAGCAATTTTGTTTTATGCTCTTTTAATGTCAACCGGCCGCTAACCCGTGGCATCCGGCGGGCCACCGGCCGTAACTTTCGGATTGGAAACACATTGAGAATACTGTTATAAAGATTGACTTCAAGGGAGAATCGCAATGGGAACCTATCTAATCATCGGCGGCAGCGGCGTTATGGGCACGGCGGCCGTGCGGGCATTACGCACCACTTACGGCAAGAAAGCAACCATTGTCGCCAACTGGTTCGGCAAGGAAGACCCGGATTACAAGGTAGAAGGCGCCGACCACACAGTGTTTGGAGACATTACAGACCCCGGCTGCCTGAAAACAATCCAATCTTTCAACGGCGGCCGCTTCGATACCCTGTTTTATGCCACCGCCCTGGGTGAGGTGGGAATTCCCATTAAAATGGCGACACCGGAGCAAATCAAGCAATCCAACAGATTATCGTTCGACCCGATTCCCTACCTTGAAGAAAATCTGGAAATCGGCATGATTGTCGCCTATTCGACATTTTACCTCCTCAAGCACCAACTGGGCAGCTATGGAGCCATGGCCCATTCCAAGGAAGCCATTGAAAAATGGACGCTGCAACCTGGAAAATCCCGGCACGCCTGCATTCGCGCCGGCCTGTTTCATTCGGCTTCATCCCGCGGCATCAAACTGCTTTTGAGAAAAAATGCCAAGAACCTGGAGCAAATCAAGGGCCCCCTGCTGCAATCTTATTTCAAGGACGTCCCACCCAGCGAGGGCATCAAAAGGTTTGAAAAAGGCATCAGTAACGAGGAAAAGGAAACCTACGGGGACAGCGGCACAACCGCCGACAGTTTGTATCAAGCGCACCTGACCCTTTTTAAAACCGAAAATCCGGTCTTCGTCAATGTTTGCGGAGAAAAAATCTGGTTGAGCGGCGAACCCTTGCTGTTGAAGGACTATTTAGAGTAACGGCACAATATGTCATCCATTTCTTACTCTTTTTTCCTTTATTTTTTATACGATTGAGGTAATCTATAAGGTAAATTTACACTTAGGGTAGCAAGATAAATTCTTGCCGGGACGTTATGAGTGATTCCAATAAAGAATCGAAGTCGAGACGTAAAAATATTGTCCGACTATCCGAGGATGAAAACCTCAATTCGCTTCTCAATAATGTCGTCGGTGAAGTAACGGCGTTTTCCGAACGTCTGACGGCGCAGATTCGGCGGTTGTCCGATATCGGACGGGCGTTGTCCGGCGAACGCAACCTGAATGCGCTGTTGGAAATGATCGTCGACGAAGCCCGCAATTTCACCGACGCCGACGCCGGCACCCTGTATATCAAGGAAGGCAACACGCTGCGCTTCAAAATCCTGCAAAATGAAAGCCTGCAAACCCGCATGGGCGGCAGATCCGGCGAGGAAATCCCCTTCCCGCCCGTCGAATTAAAAGAGACCAATGTCTCCGCCTATGTAGCCATGAAAGGCGTGAGCGTCAACATCGATGACGTCTATCACTCCGACCTGTTCGACTTTACCGGGCCAAAGAAATTTGACGAATCGACCGGTTACCGTTCCAAATCCATGCTGGTGGTGCCCATGCGTAATCACGAAAACGACGTGATCGGGGTGTTACAGCTGTTGAACGCCAAAAACTCCAGGGGAGAGATTATTTCCTTCTCGCCGGACTACGAGGAACTGACTCAATCCCTGGCCTCCCAGGCCGCCGTGGCTATTACCAACGTGTCGCTCATCAATGACATGGAGCATTTATTCGAATCGTTCGTCGAGGTCATGGCAACGGCCATCGATGAAAAATCCCCGGTGACCGGCGGCCATATCAGGCGGGTGGCCGACTTGACCATGGAAATGGCCGAAGTGCTCAATGAACAGCATTCAGGCCGGTTTGCGGATATCAAATTCAATCCCGAACAATTGTACGAACTCAAAATCGCCGCGCTGATGCACGACATCGGCAAAGTCACCACGCCCGTGGATATTGTGGAAAAGGCCAAAAAGTTGCAAACGATTTTCGACCGCGTACACCTTGTGGACCTGCGTTTTAAATACTTGATCCTCAAGGAAAAGCATTTGGGCGCGCAGCATAAAATCACGCTGCTGGAACAGGGCGCCTCTGCGGAGGATATGAAGAATTGGGAGGAAGACTCAAAGCGCAAGGTGGACGAGCTGACGGACATGCGGCAATTCGTTCTGCAATGCAACAATCCGGGTGAGTTTCTCGAGGACGAGAAAATCGAGCGTCTGCGCGCCATCAGCCATTTCACCTACAAGGATGAAGAAGGCAAGGAAGTGCGCTATCTGAGCGATGATGAATTAGAGAACCTTTCCATCCGCCGGGGAAGTATTACGGAAAAAGAACGCAAGGTCATGCAGCATCATGCCGCGGTGACCCTGAAAATGCTCGACAAGATTCCCTTCACCAAGAAGCTGAAAAACATTCCCAATTTTGCGGGAGCACACCACGAATTTATCAACGGCAAAGGTTACCCGCTGGGCCTGAAGGGGGATGAAATACCTTTTGAAGGGTTGCTGATGGCGGTCACGGATATTGCCGAAGCGTTGACCGCCGCCGACCGGCCTTATAAAAAGGCCATGCCCTTGCCGGTGGTTTACAAAATCCTTCGAGCCATGGCCAAGGATATGGAGCTTGATTCCGACCTGGTCGAACTGTTTATCGGCGAGAACGTGTATGACCGCTATGTGGCGAAGAAAAAATCCGCGGAAGGAAATGGCGCGGGAGCACATCCCGCGGGCGCCGCCGCGGAACACGCCGATAATGCCGGCGCCGCAAAAACGGCCAAAACCGATTAAGCCCTTCGATCAACCGCCTGTCGTAACCCGTACGCCTGTCTTTGCCCACTCTTGAGCGGCAATTCTCTTGCAGACGACAAGTCCCCTGCCCCCCCCTCTCCCGCGTCATCCTTTTTATCCTCGCAAAATATTCTGAATCTGTCTTCATCAATTCAGACGTCGCCCCTCTGCCCAAGTCGAGAGACTAACTCCTATTTGATTTCAAATGCTTCTCTAACTTCCACCTAACACGGCAGGGTTATGATTATTTTCAATAAGGCATCACGAATTATTCAACCCGCGAAGCCACAACCTCTGATAACTTGTCAAACCCACCCAAGGAGCCTGCCCATGCCATACGTCAAATCTAAAAAAAAGGCCCTCTTAAATCTCATTAACATCGACGCGCAAAAGGCAAGAAAACAAATGCACCCGGTTATCCTCTCGAAAGAAATCACAGAATGGGATCAGAGCACCTACCAGGAGATCACTTCCATCGACCTTAACCAAACGCAGGTTGACCAAATTGCTTGTCCACAAGAAATTTATCCCCAGCAGGATGAGGTCGTCGCTCTGCACTGGCATCCGGAATTCATCCCCATGAACCTGATACACGACAGGATCGACAGGATGTTCCCAAACAAAAAAAAGGCGCTTGTCATTCCTACGGACCACAATGTATTGAAAACTTATGATGGGCAATATACCGGCGTAGAAGTCGATTGTTTCTCTCCGCAGTTCAACCGTAAGGTGCAACTGCTTCTGCATTTTAAAAATTCCAGACTGGAAAAAGCCGACACGCTCAAGTCCATGCTGACCCACACGCTCAAGTACCGCTCCACCCAGATGTTTGAACTGATCGACTCGATTAGCGACTCCAGATTTGAGCACCGCCTCCATGACGCCGCGAAACGCACGGGAGCAGATGATGGCCTGATCCGCTTTGTTCAATTCCACACCAAAAAATTACAGACCCTCTTCTGCGAAAACAAGGAAACCACGCCGGTAACGCATATCAAAAACAAACTCCTCACAAACTACTTTGACAGGCTTTTGGAATTCTACGACGAGCATGTGATCAATCAGGCTCAGCAATTGATTCGGGAAGTCAAGCAAATCGTCAAAAGGAATTTTGCCAACAAACACTTTTTCAGAACCGAGGAAGTCATAGAAGAAGCCCGAGCCGTCAAGTGCGGGATTGTTGTTCCGCACCCGGAACAGTTCTGGCCCATTTTATTAGCCGAATACGATGTGGACGGCTACGAGGTCTGGAACCCCCAGTCCAAGAACTACACCGAATTTTTGATCGATGTCGTAATGCGGCAAAACAAGACACAGGAGCGAGCCTCCAGGCCGTTACTTGTCTTCATGGGCGACGACACTCACATGGGCGAAAAAACCAAGACCTTGGAGTGCCAGAATAACAGTAAAGCCAGTCGGCAAATCGGCCTGCAAATCGCATGGGATAATCCGGCAATTCAAAAAAATCTCAGCATCGCCAACATGAGCCGCGCGAAACTCATTGACGAGTATAAAGCTCGATTGAATTAGCGGTCTTGATTCATCAACCCCAAAGGACGGAAACATGTCATTCACCGATGATGAGTTCACGCATCAATCTCTTCAAGACCACGAGTCCATCGTTAAATATCTGGAGGCCATCAGTCAGGGATTGAAAAGTGGCAAGCTCCTGTTCGGCACCAGAAATAAAAAGCTGACCCTGGAACCCTGTGGGCTTTTAACGCTGGCCGTCAAGGCCAAACGCAAGTCCCGGAAAGTTAAACTTGAAATCAAGATCACCTGGGCCACTGACAAGGATGAGAAAGATTCTACGGATAACTCCCTGGAAATAAAAGCCGGCAAGAAGGAGAAGAAATAACTGATGAGAAAAGGTGCGGGAATTCTTTCCGAAAAAGAAATCGACAAGAATTTTCGGTTGATGATCGTTGAAGTTATCAAACAAGTGGAGGACACCGTAAAAGTTTTGGAGAAACCCGATCCAAACATGGTTTCCAAAATCAATGCCCGGGACGATTACATTGATAACTTAAAAGGCGCTATCGAGAATAAATGTTACTACATCAGCCTGCATCACAAGCTGAATAAAAAAGCCCTCGATTTGGCGCGAGCTATCAACATCATCGGCAACAATCTGGAACGTATCGCAGACTATGCGGTGAGCATTGTCTCGCAAACCGGCTATCTGGACGACCCTAAATTCATTCGGCATTTTGAATACCAGCTTTTTTTCAACGAAGTGCTTCAAGCGCTTCAATGGATCGTCCGGGCACTAAAAAACCGTGACATGAATCTGGCTCTAAAAATCTGCCGAACCGAAATCAACCTGGACAATTTGTTCAAAAATAATTTGAAGATTGTCATTGAAAGATTGCGGCTCAGCGAAGACACCGAAAATCTGGTGACCGTATTGTTCATTGTGAGTTACTTGGAACGTATGGGCGATGCTATTTTAAATATCGGCGAAGCCGTCATCTTTGCCACCGCCGGTGAAAAACTGAAGATTCATGATTTTGAGGCGTTGGAGGATTCTATCAAGAATCATGGAATGTTGGCGCCGATGAGCGACCTTTCCATTCAATCAATTTGGGGAACCCGGTCCGGATGCCACATAAGCCGTGTGGAAAATAAAAACGGCAAAAATGGAAAATTCCAGGTCATTTTCAAGGAGGGTAAAATCAAAAAACTGGCTCAAGAATACAAAAATATCCTCGCTTGGGAAAAAATCTATCCCGGGTTGCCGCCAAAAGTTTTCAACTTTCACAAGAAGGGAGAAAACGCCTCGATCCTCATTCAGTATTTGTACGGCAAAACCATTCAGCAGGCCATTTTGGACGCCAAGAGCAGTTTCCTAAACGAAGCTCTGGCCCATTTGAAAAGAACCTTGCTCGCAATATGGAAACAAACAAAAAACGAAAAACCCACGAACGCTTTTTTCGTTCGGCAACTTCACTCGCGGCTGGACGATGTTTTCAAAATTCATCCCGGATTTGAAGCTCAGGAAATGTCTATCGGGTCGGTGAATACTTTTTCTCTCAAGAACCTCCTGATTTCTGGCAGTAAATTGGAAGACGGTTTGGCGGCGCCTTTTTCAGTTCAAGTCCATGGAGACCTCAATACGGACAATATCATTTACAACCGCACTGACAAAAAGATTCACTTTATTGACTTCTACCGTTCCGGAAGCCAGGACTACGTTCAGGATTTATCCGCATTTCTGGTCTCCAATTTTAGACAGCCACTATTCGAGTCCCACTTGCGGAGCCGGTTGAATCGGGTGATTGAAGATTTTTTTAATTTCGGCAAAAAATTTGCGCGAAAAAATGGCGACGCCACTTATGAGGCTCGTTTAGCCCTGGGCCTGGCCCGCTTCTTCCTGACCTCGACACGTTTTGAGTTCCATGGAGAATTCGCCGAGGCCATGCGCTCGCGGTCCGTTTATCTCCTGGAAAAACTGGTCGAGCATAAGGGACAACCCTGGCAAGAATTTAACTTTCCGCGGAAAGTGCTTTATTACTGACGCGTAACCTAATGCGTGGCCGTGATAGCTCCCTCTACGCGGTCACGTTGCCCTGGAGGCCACGGGGGCGACCTGAGCAGGTCGTCTCCGACCTCTGGTCGCTTTAACGTAAAAAAAAAGAACGGCCCGTTATGAGTTTCGCAAAAATCGGGGTCGTCGGCCTTCCCGGAAACTGGTCGAGTGAGGAACTGGTGAGAGTCCTGAAGGAACGGACTCAGTTTGGAGTTCTCATTGATATGAGCCGGGTCACCCTGGACTTGACAAACGGCAAGGTTTTTTTTGACGGATTGGACCTAGGGCTTTTGGATGCCATTATCGTTAAAAAACTGGGGACGCAATATTCTCCGGACCTTCAGGACCGGCTTGAAGTCCTGCGCTTCCTTTCCGCAAATGGAGTGCGCGTATTTTCCCGGCCCGAGAGCATTCAGCATCTTCTGGACCGCCTCAATTGCACGGTTCGATTGATGCAGGGCGGCATTCCTATTCCTCCAACGGTGGTCACCGAAAACATCGAGCAAGCTGTTGCCGCCATCAGAAAATTTGGCAAGGCCGTTTTAAAACCTCTCTACACATCGAAGGCCAGAGGAATGCGGGTTTTGGAAAGTGGGAATGATTTGCATGAGGCGGTCGAAAATTTTCAGGCGTCCGGGAACAAGGTCATTTATATCCAAAAACTGGTTCCCGTTCCGGGACGGGATTTGGGAATAATTTTTCTGGGCGGAGACTACCTCGCCACCTATTCCCGCGTCGCGGGTAAAAACTCATGGAATACCAGCACCGCTTCTGGAGGCAGGTATGAAGCCTGTTTCCCTTCCGACGCCGTCATTGAACTGGCGCGAAAGGCTCAGGCTCTGTTCGACCTGGACTTTACCTGCGTGGATTTAGTGGAGACGCCAACGGGCCCCATGGTCTTTGAGGTTTCTGCATTTGGAGGTTTTCGCGGTTTATTGACGGCTCATAAAATCCACGCGTCCGAATTGTATGCATATTATGTTCTGAAAAAAATTAAAGAGAGGAAAAATGTCACGCAACCTCATTGAAATGATCGACCGGTTCCAAAGCCGATACACGGCAGATCATCAAATTTGCCTGCGATTTGGAGAGTGCCAAATAGAAGTCCTGACCAACTCTGAAGAGCTTTCGGAAATCCTCAAAAACTATTTCAAGGATTTTATTGTTTCTTCAAACGCTCCTGATATCTCCGTTACCGTAATCAATTCACCCGTTCCTAATTTGAACATCAACTATAAGATTCGCAAACCGGACCCCGGAAAAACCAAGATCAAAGAAGCATATACCGACTTCAAGGATGGCCGGGTTGTACGCAAGTTATTAACGGGTATGCACTTTCTTTTTGGAGGGGAACGCCATTTGGCGTTGGGACCAGCCATTCACAACGCCAACCAAGTCATCAATTTTATAAATAATCGCTACATCCAATGGCTCGTCAATCGAGGTTATTTGCTCGCCCATGCTTCCGGAATTGAGTGGCAAGGCAAGGGCCTGGCTTTTGCCGGATTTTCAGGGATGGGTAAATCAACCCTGGCGCTACATCTGATGAGCCAGGGCGGCAGTTTTATCAGCAATGACCGGCTACTGGTCAAGCAAAACCATCATGGCGTCGAAATGCTGGGAGTCCCCAAGTTGCCGCGAATCAACCCTGGAACAGCCTTGAACAATCCACAGCTAAAGAATGTGATTCCTGAAAATGAAAAATCCGATTTCTCCCGGCTTCCCTTGGAAAAGCTGTGGCAGTTAGAACACAAGTACGACGTTTTTATTGACCAGTGTTTTGGCGAGGACCGATTCAGACTGTCTTCCCAGATGCACCTTCTAGTCATTCTTAACTGGAAAGCCAACGGTGGACAGACCACCGTACAAAGAATAAATCTGGAGGACCGCAAAGACCTTTTGCAAGCCTTCATGAAATCTCTGGGGCTTTTTTATCAGCCCGAGGAGGAGTCCGCTATGCCGGAATTTTCTGAACAGACGTACCTGGATCATTTGAACAGCTGTCGGGTGGTGGAAGTCAGTGGAGGCATAGATTTTCGCCAGGCCGCCGAGCAGTGCATCAAATTTCTGGGCGATTGATTTTTATAATTGTTGGAAGATTCGCCGAGGCTTATCATTTATTAATTCAAAAAAAGGAGAGCATCATGGAAAAGCGAGCTGTCATCATCAAAGAGAAGATGGAACTGACCAAGGTTGTAGACTGTCTGGAAGATTTATTGACCAGCCTCAAAGCAGGAACCCTGTGCGTTCAACACGGCGACGATCTGGTCACCTTGAATCCGAGCGCATTCGTCAAGCTGGAGATCGAAGCTTCCGTCAAAAAGGGCAAGGAGAGTTTTTCCCTGGAATTAAACTGGCACAACGACAAGGATGTCGAACAAAGAGAATTTCGTATTATGTCCTCCGAACCCGCAGAGGAAGTAACGGCTACGTCATGAAGGTGTTAAAAATTTCTTATGCGTAGACCAATCAATCCGGCCATATTCCGCGAATCCGATATTCGCGGATTGGTCGATATAGACCTCATCCCGGAAACCGTCGAGCTTATCGGCAAAGCCATCGGCACCTTTATGCGCCGTCGCGACGCCAGACTTTTAGGACTGGGAAGGGACGTGCGGGAAAGTTCCGATGCGTTTTATGAAGCCTTATCCTATGGCATCACTTCCACAGGGTGTCACGTCGTGGACATCGGAACGATTCCCACGCCCGTCTTGTACTTTGCGCTTCATCATTTAAAACTCGACGGTGGAGTAATGATCACCGGAAGCCATAATCCCCCGGAATATAATGGATTCAAAATCAGCTTCGGGGTGAATAGCCTCTATGGGGAGGCCATTCAGGAGTTGCGGTTCCTGATTGAGGCGGAGGATTTCGAGGTTGGCCAGGGTAAACGTCTAGAGTCGGATGTCCGGGAAGAATACAAGAAAACAATTTGTAACCTGACCACCCTTTCCCGGCCACTCCGGGTAGTGGTTGATGGCGGTAATGGTTGCTTTGGTTTTGTCGGCCCCGAAATTCTAAAACGCCTTGGGCTGGATGTGATAGAGATTTATTGCGAACCAGATGGCCGGTTTCCTAATCATCATCCCGACCCCACGGTTCCTGAAAACATCGAAGTCTTGAGACGCACCGTTCAGAAAAAAGGGGCCGATCTGGGCATTGGTTTTGATGGCGATGTCGATCGGATTGGCGTTGTTGATGACGCGGGGAACACCATCTTGAACGATGAACTTTTGATAATTTTCGCCCGCGATTTGTTGAAACGCCATCCGGGCGCCGTCATCATCGGCGAAGTCAAATGTTCCGAAAATCTGTTCCGCGATATCACAAACCACGGCGGGGTTCCCATCATGACCGCCGTGGGCCACTCCCTGATCAAAGAAAGAATGCGAGAAACGGGAGCCTTACTGGCGGGAGAAATGAGCGGGCATATTTTTTTCGCCGACGGCCAATTCCAATACGACGATGCCATATTCGCCGCCTGCCGCTTGCTACAAATTCTTTCGGCGTCGAATCGGCCCCTAAGCAAAATGATCCAAAATCTTCCAAGAACCGCCACGACCCCGGAGATTCGAGTAGCCTGCCCGGACGAGCAAAAGTTTAAAATCGTCCAGAGGATCAAGAGTCATTTTGCAAACCAGTATCCCATGACCCATATAGACGGCGTTCGGCTGGATTTCGGGGATGGCTGGGCACTCATTCGTGCGTCCAACACTCAGCCGGCCCTCACACTTCGATTCGAAGCCAAAACGGCAGAAAGACTGGAAGAAATTCAGAAGATCGTCCGCGAATCCTTGAAAAAGGACAATTTTGATTTTAATTTTCTTGAAAACGCGCTATCTTCCCAGACAACCTGACCGGTGGTGAGTCGGTTTGGTCCCACATTTTGTTTCTTCGTCTATCTTTCCGTCGTCCGGTCATTTGCCCTTGGGCACATACCAGCCGGTGCGCATGTAGTTATCATTCAACTTGACGTGCACATCGACGGAGACATCGGTATTTTTATTTTTCGCCGACGGCGATTGATCAAATTTTTTAAATGCTTTATCCTTGGACTTTTTCGACAGGAGGGTCGTTCTATTTTTTCTGGGACGGATTTTGGACTTTTTCTTTTGCTGGGCACGAAACTTTTTCATGTCCTCATGCGAAATCCCGATGACCATAGCTGCCTCCGCGCTGTTTTAAGACAAGTCGCCCGTACACTTTCAGGTTACAGAGAAACCCGAATTTTGCAATAAAAAATATGCCCATCGATAAGATCACCCATTTGATAAGCAACCCGGATATCACGCAGGAAGAATTTGTTCGGGCCATCAACACCATGGATCATTTTGATCTGGCCCGATTGCTGCACCAGCTGCCTGCCCGGGAAAAGATACGAATCTTTGAAAGCATCGAGGACTCCAAAAAACTCCAGGAACTCCTGTATGAAACCGACGAGGACAGCCGCGAGGAGATTATGGGGTCGCTGCCAAAAGATTTCCTGGCATATTTTTTGTCCGGAATGGCCGAGGACGAGGCCACCGACATTCTGAAGGAACTGCCTCCGGAAACACGCGATGAGCTTCTCGGGCAAATGGGCCCGCAAGACGCCGATATGCTTAAAAACCTCATCCACCACGGTGAAGAAACCTCCGGCAGCCTGATGATTCCCCGCTTCAACAAAGTCACCGGAAACCAGCGGGCGGCGGAAATCCTGATCAACCTTAAAAAAAACACCTATCAGGGGAACCATCCCTATTTCTACGTGGTCAACAACCACAACGAGCTTCTGGGGTATTTCAAGCTGCGCGATTTGCTGCATGCGCGCGCCGATGCAAAGGCCTACCAGTTTATGTGCAAATCCCCTCCCATGGTGACTCTGGACGATCCTTGCGAAAAAGTGGCGAACCTTATGGATCATGAACAAATCAGCACCGTCCCCGTTGTCGACGAAAAAAACACGATCCAGGGCATCATCACGTTCGACGACGTTCTGCGCACGATGAAAGAAATCGCCAGCGAGGAAATTTTCACCATGGTCGGGACGACGGGCGCCGAGCCGTTCGCCAAGCGCACCCATGACAAAATTTTCACCCGGGCGCCCTGGCTGTTCAGCACGTTTCTCGGTGGAATTATCAGCGCCTTGATCCTGAATCATTACGAAGAAACCCTCAAGGAATTTTCCGCCGTCATTTTCTTTATTCCGTTTGTGCTGGGTCTTGCGGGAAACGTCGGGCTTCAGGGCGCCACGGTCATTGTGCGGGGATTGGCCACGGGAGACATTCAATCCGACAACCTGCGGGCAGTTGTGATGAGCGAGTTTTGGGTGGGCGTGTTGAACGGATTGATTTTCGGGGTGCTGTGCGGAACTCTGATCACCGTCGCCGCCGGCTACTTCCTGGAAGCTTCCCACCTCATTGGGCTTATCGTCGGCCTGGGGGTCATATTGGCCGTCAGCATGGCATCGCTTATCGGGTCGACGGCGCCCATTATTTTTCTCCGGCTCAAGATCGATCCGGCCATCAGCACCGGGCCTTGCGTAACGATCATGAACGATATCGCCGGCCTGACCATTTACCTTGGGGTGACGTCCCTGATTTACTCGTTTTTTTGAAAAGTGCTATTCGAGCTCGATCAGCGGCGTGCCCACGGGAACATATTCCTCGACATCCACGAAAAATTCCTTGATCACTCCCTCAATCTCCGAGGTTAGGGTAAAATATCCCTCGGCGATAATTTCCGCCACAGGCATTCCCTTCTTGACTTTATCGCCGGTGGTGACGAGATATTTTTCGACTTTGCCGGTGGTCATCCCCTCATACATGGGTTCCATCAGGATGTATTGCATATTGGCGGTCCTTGATTTTTTCCGCGGCTCCATGGATTTCCGCGGACAACAAAATAACGGTTACGCTGTCCCCCTGGAGGCTGCATGAAAATAAATTTACGGATAGGAGACTGCCTTTACGAACCGGTTTCAGACAATACGGGGGAAATAAAGAATATCATCGATCACCCGGACGGCAAGCTGGTAAAGATCCGCTGGAGACGCGAAGGCCAACTGCATCACGACACCGAGCATTTCCATTCCAAGCTTGTCAAATGTATTAAAAAGGGCGAGATGCAATATACTCCCAAGGCAAACCCCTGAGGCGCCGTTCGCTCAGGTTTTATAAACCGTATGCACGGGCCTTCCCGCCAGGATATTTTCCTTGCCCCAGTTGACGACACCCCGGAATTTGTCGGACTGAATAAAAGCATTAAACAGTTCCTCGGAGTCCCACTCGGAAACGATCAGGTACGACTGCGGGTCACTGACATCCCGGTACAAAAAGGATTTGGAATGTCCTTCCATGCCCTGCATGGCTCCCAAAACGTTTTTGAAAGCATCCTCGAAGATTTTTTCTTTTCCGGGAATCATCTTGTAATTCATGCCAATGGTAACCATAAAGTTTTTTCTCCCTTGGGAAATCAATAAAGTTCGGAAATGAACGCCACCGCCGCAAGCTCCGGGCTAACCCGGCTTTGCGGAGGTGGCTTCCATATTGAAGCTTTGGAAAGCATTCTGCGCGGCGGCTTGCTCGGCTTCTTTTTTACTATGTCCCTTGCCGGTTCCCCAGGCTTCGTTTTTAATCAACACAGCCACTTCAAAAGTTTTGTTATGATCCGGCCCGGTTTCTTTTACCACCTTATAAACCGGTATACAGGCCAATTTGTTCTGAGTGTATTCCTGAAGGTTGCTTTTGTAATCCTGAAAATCGCGGGTTTCGGCGTAATTTTCGATTTCGCCGCGCAGCAAGGGCAGAAACACCCGGCGCGCGCTCTCCAGACCGCCGTCAAAATAGATGGCGCCGGCCAGGGCCTCAAAGCTGTTGGCCAACAACGAACTTTTATTTCTGCCGCCGGAAACCTCCTCGCCCTTTCCCAGCAACAGCAGGTCTCCCAAGCTGATTTTCCTGGCGAGCTGGGCCAGGCAGGCCTCATTCACGACGGCGGCGCGGATTTTCGAAAGCTCCCCTTCCCGATGGCCGGCGTATTGCTTGACGGTAAATTCGCTGACAATAAGGTCCAAAACGGAATCGCCGAGGAACTCGAAACGTTCGTTGTTTTTGATCGTACGGTTTCTTTCATTCACGAATGATTTATGGGTCAGAGCCTTGTTCAGCAGGTTAATATCCTCGAAAAAATATCCCAAGGTTTCCTGCAACAAGGTCAAACGCCGAAGCCGTTTATCCGACAACATGAATTCGTTTCCGATCAATTAGTGAATCGTTTGAAAACCAGTACGCCATTGGTGCCGCCAAAACCGAATGAGTTGGACAAGGCCACATCGACCGCCTGCTCGCGGGCGCTGTTGGGTACGTAATCCAGATCGCATTGCGGATCGGGGGTTTGATAATTGATGGTGGGGGGAAGGATGCCGCGCCGCAGGGCTAAAACGGTGTAGAGCGCCTCGATGCCGCCCGCGGCGCCCAGGAGGTGGCCGGTCATGGACTTGGTGGAGCTGACCGCCAATCGATAGGCGTGTTTGCCGAAGACTTTTTTGATAGCCATGGTTTCCGTGGCGTCCGCCGCCGTCGAGGTTCCGTGAGCGTTGATATAGCCGACTTGCCGGGGTTCCATACCGGCGTCCTGCAAGGCCAGATTCATGCAGCGCGCCCCGCCCTCGCCTTCCGGCGAAGTGGCGGTGATGTGGTAGGCATCGCTGTTGAGGGCATAACCGGCGATTTCGGCGTAAATTGACGCGCCGCGTTTTTTCGCCGACTCCAATTCCTCCAGGACCAGGATACCGCAACCTTCACCCATAACAAACCCGTCACGCTCCTTGTCGAAAGGCCGGCTGGCCTCCTGGGGGTCGCACTTCCGGGAAGACAGCGCCTTGGCGGCGTGAAACCCGCCGATCGCCAACGGGGTGATCACCGATTCGGTGCCGCCGGCAATCATGGCATCGGCTTGCCCGCTCTGTATCAACCGGGCGGCATCGCCAATGGAATGCGTCCCCGTGGCGCAGGCAGTCACCACGCAGGAGTTAGGCCCCTTGGCGCCGGAGACAATGGAAACCTGGCCCGAGGCCAGGTTGGCAATCAACATGGGAATAAAAAATGGGGAGATCTTGCGAACTCCCCTTTCCTTCAAAACGCTGTGATATTTTTCTATGGCGGGCAGGCCGCCCAGGCCGACACCAATCAGGACGCCGACCCTTTCGGCATTTGCTTCATCGATCTGCAACCCGGAATCCTGTAGCGCCATGCGGCTGCAAGCCACGGCATAATGGATGAAAACATCCATTTTCTTGATATCTTTGTGCTCGATGTGGTCGGCGGCATCGAACCCCTTCACTTCGCCCGCAATTTTTATGGGAAATTCATCGACGTCAAACTTGGTAATGCGCCCTATTCCGGATTTTCCACGGCACACGGCCTGCCAGTTCTCTTCGACACCGATACCCAGAGGAGAGATGATCCCCAAGCCTGTCACTACAACGCGCCGTTTCATGAAATCCCCAAGATGCCGCCCCGTACGGATCCGATCAATTACTGTGCTCTTTGATGTAATCGATGGCGTTTTTCACATTAATAATTTTTTCCGCTTCGTCATCGGGGATTTCAATATCGAATTCCTCTTCCAACGCCATGACCAATTCAACGGTATCCAGAGAATCGGCGCCCAAATCATCAATGAATGATGCGGAGTCATTGACTTGTTTCTCGTCCACACCAAGTTGATCGATAATGATTTCTTTGACCTTTTCTTCAACAGACATAGTTTTAAAGCTCCTAAAAGGTGTTACATTAACATCCCACCATTCACGTGAATCACTTGTCCTGTAATATAACGGGCTCGGCCGGAAGCCAAAAACAGGACGCAATCGGCAACATCTTTTGCCGAGCCTAGTCTGGCCAGAGGAATTTGTTCGAGCAGTTTTTGTTTCACCTTGTCGTCCAGTTTCTGAGTCATTGCGGTATCGATAAAGCCCGGGGCGACGGCATTCACCGTTATACCACGCACGGCCGTTTCCCGGGCAGTGGTTTTGGTCAAGCCGATCAACCCGGCTTTGGAAGCGGAATAATTGGCCTGGCCTGAATTTCCCATGACTCCGACGATGGAGGCAATATTGACAATGCTGCCGGCTTTCTGCTTGATCATTTGCTTGACGGCCTGCTGGGTGCAAAAAAAGCAGCCTTTAAGGTTGGTGTCCAGCACCCGGTCCCAATCGTCCTCTTTCATTCGCAATAACAGCCCGTCACGGGTGATGCCCGCATTATTAACCAGAATGTCCAGCAGTTTGTGTTCTTCGGCGATAGATTCGAAGACGCTTCGCACCTCCGCCGCTTGAGTAACATCCAGGCGGACGGCGGACGCGGCGCCACCTGCGGCGCAAATGGCTTCGGCGGTTTTTTCGGCGCCTTCCAGGTTGAAGTCGCCAATGACGACATGGGCGCCCTGGCCGGCCAACTGCTCGGCAATTTCCCTGCCGATCCCCTGCGCCCCGCCCGTGATCAGGGCAAGCTTATTTTTTAATTCCATCGCAACCTTTCATTATTTCTCACCGCCGGAACGCAGCGCCGACAGGGTGGTTTCAAGAGTTTTCCGATCCTCGACATGGTAACAATCGACCGTCTTGTCATAGCGCCGCATCAGTCCCGACAAAACTTTTCCCGGTCCCAGTTCGATGATGGTTCGCACCCCGCGTTCCACGAGAACTTTCATCGTCTGCACCCATTGCACGGGCGAACAAACTTGCCGGCGCAGGGCGTCGCGGGCTTCCTCGCCTCCGGAAATAAGCCCGGCCTCGCAATTGGTGATCACCGGAAAGGCAAGGTTTTGAAAATCGGTTTTCGCAAGTTCTTGTTGAAGTTTGATTTCAGCGGGTTTCATGAGGGAACAATGAAAAGGAGCGCTGACAGGCAACAAAACGGCTTTTTTCGCGCCGGCACTCTTGGCTTCGCCGGAAACCCTTTGAACGGCTTCTTTGTGTCCGGCAATGACGGTTTGCCCCGGGCTGTTCATATTGGCCGGTTGCACCAATGATTCCTGGCTGGAAAACCGGCTGCACAGTTCTTGAACCTTCTCCGAGGGCAGCCCGATAATGGCCGCCATGGCCCCAATGCCGACGGGAACCGCCTGTTGCATAAATTGTCCACGTTTTCGAACCAGCCGCACGGCATCGGCAAAACCGAGTGCTCCCGCGGCTACCAGGGCGGAATATTCCCCCAAACTATGGCCGGCGGACAGTACCGAATCTATACCATGATCCCTCATGGTTTTCAAGGCTATTGTACTGTGTATGAGGATCGCCGGCTGGGCATTTTCGGTCAGGCGCAGGGTTTCCTCCGGGCCGTCGAAACAAAGGCTTGCGATATCCATTCCGAGGATTTCCCCGGCTTGTTCGTACAGGCTCCGGGCGTCCGGCAGGGCGGAGAAAAAATCTTTTCCCATCCCCACGTACTGCGACCCCTGGCCGGGAAATAAAAAGGCGATTTTCACCATCGGATCAATGCCGCTCCCCAAGTCAAACCGGCTCCCAATACGGTCAGCAAAACCAGGTCTCCGGATTTTATTTTTCCACACTCCCGGGCCTCGTGTACGGCAATGGGAATGGAAGCGGCCGAAGTATTGCCGTATTTGTCGATATTGACGAAAGTTTTTTCCGCGGGCAGCCGGAGCTTTTCGGCCACGGCATCGATGATCCGCTTGTTGGCCTGATGGGGGATCATCACGCCGACATCGTCGAGGCAAAGGCCGTTGCAGCGCAGGGCTTCCTCGGCCACCTCGGCCATGCGTTTTACGGCAATTTTAAAGGTGGAGTTGCCTTTCATCTTGAGGACATACTGGTTTTGGTCTATGGCGTCGCGGCAGATGCGGTGCCGGCCGATGCCTCCCGGCACTTGGATCAAATCCGCCATGGAACCGTCGGAATAAATATGCGTGGAGAGCAGGCCCCGGGTCCCGGCGTTTTCGCCGCGCCGCAAGACCATTGCCCCGGCACCGTCGCCAAACAGGATGCAGGTGCCGCGGTCCGTCCAGTCAATAATTCTCGAATACGCTTCGCTGCCGATCACCAGAATGGTTTGATAACGTCCGGACTTGATGAACTGCTCGGCGATGGACAGTCCGAAAACGAATCCCGAACAAACCGCGGAAATATCATAGGCCACGGCCCGGTTCGCGCCCAGATGTTGTTGCACGAAGCACGCCGTGGAGGGGAACAGAATGTCCGGGGTGGAGGTGGCGACGACAATCATTTCCAACTCGCCGACGTCGATTTGCGCCGAGGCCACCGCCTGCCGGGCGGCCTTCACCGCCATGTCCGATGAGGCTTCATCGTCGGCGGCGATGCGCCGTTCGCGGATGCCCGTACGCACGCGGATCCACTCGTCCGTGGTCTCCACCATTTGTTCCAATTCCGCATTGGCAAGAATGCGTTCCGGAACATACATGCCGGTTCCGGCCACTTCGGCGCTGGGCGATGGTTTTTTGCTCATCAATACCTGAATGTTTTAAACCCGGTTCAGGGTTTTTCTTCGTGGGATTCGGGGGCTTCCGTCTTTTCATCCGGAGCGGCATGGTTGTTCTCCTGCTCCGCCTCGCTCCCGAAAGCAATGGTTTCTTTAAGGTGCCGCCAAATGATGCCTTTGCGAATCCATAACGCCTGGTCTTCCAGGTTGGCTTCGATATCTTCCTGAATGTGCTCGTTGATTTTTTTGTCTATCAATCCCTTGGCGCGGTTGATGGCGTTTTTGATAGCCTTGGCCGAGGAGCTGCCGTGGGCAATGATGCACACGCCGTTGATGCCCAGGAGAGGCGCGCCGCCGGTTTCGGAATAGTCCACCGATTTTTTAAACTCCGCCAGGTCGGGTTTCAGCAAAAGATACCCCATCTTGCTTTTCAAGGTAGCCTGAAACAGTTTTTTCAGTCCCTCGCCGATCATCTCCGCCAGGCTTTCGCTGATTTTGAGCGCCACGTTGCCGGTGAAACCGTCACAGACGATCACATCGGCATTTCCCCGGTAGACTTCCTTGCCTTCCACGTTGCCCATGAAGTTCAAGTGGCTTTTCTTGAGCATTTGGAAAACCTCTTTGGTGATTTCATTGCCCTTGCTGTCTTCCTCGCCGATGCTCAACAAGCCCACGGTGGGTTTTTCCTTGCCGAGAAGGGCCTTGGCGTAAACGTGCCCCATGATGGCAAATTGAAACAGTTGCAGGGACTTGCAGTCCACGTTGGCCCCGGCGTCGAGAAGAATGGAGGTTCCCTTGAGGGTCGGCAGCTGGATGGCGATAGCGGACCGGTCTACGCCTTTCAAGGGGCGCAAGATGATCGTCGAGTAGGCTAAAACGGCGCCGGTGTTGCCGGCGCTGACGAAGGCCTGGGCCTCGCCGTGTTTGAGCAAGTCCAGGCCGATTTTCATGGAAGATTTCTTTTTGCCCCGTATGACCTTCCCGGGAACATCGGACATCTCCACCACCTCTTCCGCATGGCGGACTTCGATAAACTGTTTGTCCCGGTCGCTGAATTTGGCCAATTCCTTGTCGATCTGGTCGCTCCGCCCGGTCAGGATAATTTGCGTCCCGTATTCCCGCGCCGCCAGGATAGCGCCTTCGACAACGGCTTGGGGAGCGTGGTCCCCTCCCATCGCATCTACGACGATTTTCATGGGCACAAAACCTTTTTTTGGGGAATCGCTATCATCTCGTTTGGGAAAATATTAAAAAAACAGGAAGGGGGGACAGCCCCGTTAACGCCAAATGCGTGAAAGGCGCGGCATGATACTGGAACCGATTTTTCATCAGCCCGGCAATTCACCGGCGGCGAGAAGGTTGACGGGATTTGCTCGGAAAGACGGGAACTCCATCAAACAACATCCACTTGCAGCACTTCCTTGTCTTTATAATATCCGCAGTGCGGGCAAACGTGATGCGGCCGCTTGGTTTCGTGGCATTGCGGGCACTCTCCGTATGCAGGCGCGCCCAGAGCATGGTGCGAGCGCGTGTGCCCCTGTTTGGATTTGGATCTTTTTTTCTTGGGAACGGCCATGATGACTCCTTATCGATTTTTTTCTTTCAACGATTTCAATATTTCCAGCCTGGGGTCGATAGTCCGTTCCGGCCGGCAGCCGCAAGGGTCTTTGTTCAAATCCGCGCCGCACCCGGAACACAACCCAGGGCAGTCTTCCCGGCATAAACAGATCATCGGCACGGCCAGCAAAATATGGTCGTGCAGAGTATGTTTGATATCAATTTTGTTTTCAAAGTAATCCTCGGTTTCCATATCCGTGTCTTCCAGCTCCCTGTCTTTTTCCCATTTTTTCGACGGACGATGGGGAACGTACCGGGTGGAAACCTGGCAATCGACCGCATAGCCCACCGGAACCAGACATCGGGAACAACTCACGGTCAAAGTCGTTTGCACACTGGCATTCAAATAGATGTCATCATCCATTCTCGCCAGGGTTCCCGCAACCTCGACATCCTTGTTCAAGGAACAGTCGGGCCGATTGATTTCAAATAAACCGCACTCGATGCACAACCTGAAATCCAGACCGCCATCGGGAATCTCGTCAATTTCAAAGATCATGGTTTTGGATTGACAGGAGATTTAAGACAACATCCCTTCAGCAATCGGACAAAGGGACGTTTTACCGGGCGGGGTAATGGAAAGATGTTAACTGGTATCTTTTGGCCAGTCAAGGAGAAATGTTCGGGCCGCCGGAGGCCCGGCGCCGTGTCACAGCGCCCTGTTCAGGCTCTGGGATGATGCTTTTGGTGAACGTCGCGCATGTGTTTGTGCAAGACATGGGTATAAATCTGCGTGGTGGAAATGTCGGCATGACCCAGCATCTGCTGAACCGACCGCAAATCCGCTCCGCGTTCGAGCAGGTGGGTGGCAAAGGCGTGTCTTATGGCGTGGGGCGAGACGGGGGCTTTTATTCCGGCGCGGCGCGCATACGCTTTGATGATCTGCCAAAAACACTGGCGGGTCATTTTGCTGCGGCGGCGGGAGATAAAAATCTCGGCGGCGGTGCGGCCTTTCAGCAAAGCCGCCCGGCCCTGTTGCAGGTAGTCTTGCACCGCGGCGCAGGCGGCATCTCCCATGGGCACCAGGCGTTCTTTCGACCCCTTGCCCAGTGAACGGACATAGCCCATCTGTAAATTTACGTCGGTGGCTTTCAAGGAAACCAGTTCCGAAACCCGAAGCCCCGTAGCATAGAGCACTTCCAGCATGGCCCGGTCACGCAACCCTATCGGCGTCCGGCTGTCGGGACAAGCCAAAAGCAAATCGACCTCCCGCATGGATATGACGCCCGGCAATTTTTTCCAAAGTTTCGGCGATTCCAGAATTTCGACGACGTTTTCCTCGATATGTTTCTCGGCATACAAATACCTGAAGAAAGACTTTATCGAAGCCAGACAGCGGGCAATGGAGCGCGCGGACAAGCCTTCTTGCTTGAGTTTGAGGAGAAACGCGCGAATGTCTGAGTTGATAACGCTGTTCAAGGGAACGTCTTGAAATTGCCGATAGAATTTCATGATGTCGCGGCGGTAGGAGGCCACCGTGTTGGGTGAGTGCCGCTTTTCGACGGATAAAAAATCGATGTAATCCCGAATCAGATCATCCATATATAACTTTATACATTTCAACCAGTTAGAAAGCAAGCCGAAAACGAACGGTAAAACGGCAAACGGCACATCCTTTATTGAGACCCGGAGAAAAAAAACGTTCGCTTTGCGGTTTTGCTGTTATACTTTTTATTTCCGCGTTGCGGACCTCAATGCGCCGCGGTTTTCGGACAACGGGAGGAACGATGCCATTATTTGAGTTTGCCGATGCGGCCTTGCAGCCAATAGAGGAGAAAGTACGCGCCCAAACCCGCCTTTCTTTCGCGGACGGGGTGACCTTGTTTGCAACGCCCGACCTTTTGGGCGTCGGCTATCTGGCCAATATCGTCCGCGAAAGGTTAAATGGCGACAAGGCTTTTTTCATCCACAACCGCCACATCAATCACACGAATATTTGCATTCACAGTTGCCGGTTTTGCGCTTTCGGGACCAAGGCGGATCGGCCCGACGCCTATGAAAAAAGCCTGGAGGAAGTTTTTGCCGACGCGGAAAACTACCGCTCCGGCAAGGTCAGTGAATTTCATATCGTCGGCGGCCTGCACCCGGATTTTCCTTTTCAATATTACCTGGATATGCTGTCGGGGTTGAAAAAACGGTTTCCGGACGCTCATATTCAGGCCTTTACCGCCGTGGAGCTGGATCATCTCGCGAAGATGGCGGGGCTGTCTCTGCGCGACACGCTGTTGCAAATGCGCGAGGCCGGGTTAGGCTCCATCCCCGGCGGCGGCGCGGAAATCTTCGCCAAACGGGTGCGGCGAAAAATCTGTGGAGAAAAAATCTCCGGCGAGGCATGGTTGCAAGTTATGGAAACCGTCCATTCCGTCGGCCTGAAAAGCAACGCCACTATGTTGTATGGCCATGTGGAAACGGTCGAGGAACGGGTGGACCATCTGATTCGCCTGCGCCAGTTGCAGGACAAAACCCGCGGGTTTTTGACTTTTATTCCTCTCGCCTTTCATCCGGAAAACACCCGGCTGGACTCTTTGCCCTGGACCACGGGACAGCTTGATTTGCGAGCCTTGGCCGTATCGCGCCTGATGTTGGACAATTTCCCTCACATCAAAGCCTTCTGGATTATGATTACCCCGGAGATCGCCCAGCTCTCCATGTCATTCGGCGCCGACGACATGGACGGCACGGTGGTTGAGGAAAAAATCATCCATGCCGCCGGCGGTGTGACCGGCCAGCTCTTTCAAAAAAACAGCATCGCCGACAAAATCCGCGAGGCCGGAAGGGAACCGGTTGAACGGGACACGCTATATGAAAAATTTCAGGAATGTGCCGTTTAACCCCACTCTTTTGACTTGACATGATCCGGTTGACAGTGTACCTAGAAACTGTCCGCATGCGGTTTGAAGGGCCTGATTTATGCCTCCGGCTGGCTTTTCCGGCTCTTGACAACTATTTGGACTATGATTTGTGCCGCGTTGGGTTATAATGATCGGCTGTTGAGCCGCTGTCGTCTCAGGTGACCTTTTTGGCGGGGGCAGAAAGATTCGGTTCCCTGCCGAGAATTTTGTTAATGAAACGGAGTAAGTTATCGCATGAACAGCAAAAAAGTTTTGGTCGTCGATGATTCTAACGTTATGCGGCAGATCATAAAAAACAATCTCAAACAGTTGGGCTTCAAGCCGGATAATCTGGTCGATGCGGAAGACGGCTCGGTGGGACTTCGAAAAGCGGGAGAAAATAAACCGGATTTGATCGTGTCCGACTGGAATATGCCTAAAATGACCGGGATTGAGTTTTTAAAAGCCGTGCGCGCCGATGCCGGCTTGAAGGCCATTCCTTTCTTGATGGTCACCTCCGAAACGGAAAAAGAAAAAATCATGGAGGCCGTCCAGGCCGGCGTCAGCCAGTATATCGTCAAACCGTTTAACGCCAACCAACTGGAAGAGAAAATCAAACAAATCTTCAAATAACCACGAGCGCTTCCCATCCGCAGGCATTATAAACGCGGCAACGCCCTACCCTCGCATACCTTGTAATCCCCCCCCTCGCTGCAAACAAAAAAATTCTCCCAAACCTGAGATAATCCGCCAAACGATATTGCCGGTTTTTTCCGGCCGGATGTTTGTTTCCGTGCGCCGCAGTTTTGGCGTCATTGCCATCCGCTCGACCACGGATTAAACATATTGTTTTCACATGTGTTATTTACATTAGCGGTTTTTTATATTACTATCTGGGAACAATCAAATTGTCTGTATTCCCATTATTGTGCTGAGGATTGCTCAGCGGAATTTATCTAACTATCGAACGTTCGATTTGTAAAGGAGCGCTTCATGGCATCCTTGGAATTTAAAGATCAAATGGTTCCGCAAGAGATACAGGATTGCGTCAAAGAATCGGTGCGCGCAACTTTTTCCATGATTCTGGGCAGTGAACCGGCTGAAAACGAGAACCAAGACAAGATCGGCGGAGCCGGAGTGGTTGGGACCATTTCTTTCGTGGGCGATATCACCTGGTTGCTCATGCTGGAGTTGCCTAAACAATCCGCGATAACCTTCTCCAACAAGTTTTGCGGGTTCGAAATAGACTACGACAGCCCGGATATGGGCGATGCGGTCGGTGAACTGGCAAATGTGCTCGCCGGAGATATCGTCGGACGATTGAGCCGGGCCGGCATCAAGGTCGGCATGTCCCTGCCCACCATCATGCGCGGGACAAACGTGGAACCCATACTGCCCAAGGATGTGGCCAAAACCCAGATCGGCTTTACTTCTCCCGGCGGCGACTTCCTGATCAAGCTGGCGGGAAGCAGGGACGGCTATCATGGCCGAAAACCGGGCACCTGAGCTTTTTTACGGCCAACAAGCCGTATCGCCGTGCGGATTGAGCCGGCTGAATAAGGATGTGCTGTTTAGAAATACAGGGTTTGTGGAGACCGATTTTTTTGAATTTGGCTTGAAAAAATCTTTTCTTTCGTTTGCAAACCTCTTATAATGAAAACACATGTAAATTAACTCCCGGCGAGAAATTGCGCGTTTAAGGAACAAATGATCCCGTTTTACAGACACGGGACTTTTCTTATGAATCGAGACCCTCATTATTTTTTAAGGTCAAACCGCAGGCGGAGAGTTTCCGCTTGTCACTAACGAGGCCATTATGAACGACCAGACGGGTGAATCGTCAGAAAGCGGTGCTAACGAGCAAGATGAAATGGATGGGGTGATCAACGAGTTTCTCGTTGAAAGCTTCGAAAACCTGGACCAGTTGGATCGGGACCTGGTGGAGCTGGAACAAAACCCCACGGACGAAAGTCTGCTGGGCAGCATCTTCCGGACAATCCATACCATCAAGGGCACCTGCGGTTTCCTCGGATTCTCCAAACTCGAATCCCTGGCTCATGTGGGAGAAAACTTCCTCGGCGTTTTGCGTGACGGCAAAATCGTTTTGAATCCTGAAGGCACAAGTGGATTGCTGTCGATGGTGGATGGGGTTCGCCAGATTTTGTCCTGTATCGAAAGCGACCGAAGCGAGGGCGACGTGGACTATTCGGAATTGAAAGATGTGTTGAGCCGGTTGACCAAGGGAGAGTCGGCGCAGGCGCCGGCAAAACCCGCCGCCGAAAGCGAAACCGAAAGCGCGCCGCAAAAATCGGAACCGGAGGCCGGCGGTGGATCCGGGCCGGAAACCAGCGAGTCTGGCGGTGGAGATGAAATGGACGGTGTGGTCAACGAGTTTCTCGTGGAAAGCAACGAAAACCTGGATCAGTTGGACCGGGATTTGGTGGCTCTGGAACAAGACCCGACGGAAAAAGAACTCCTGTCCAACATCTTCCGAACGATCCACACCATCAAGGGCACCTGCGGTTTCTTGGGATACACCAAGCTGGAGTCCCTGGCGCATGTCGGCGAAAACCTGCTCAGCAAACTGCGCGATGGCGAGTTGACCCTGAACGCCGAAAACACCAGCGCGTTGCTGTCGATGGTGGACGCGGTGCGCCAGATATTGTCCTGCATCGAATCGCAGCGCAACGAGGGCGACGTGGACTATTCCGCCCTGGTGGAGGCGTTGAGCCGCTTGACCCGGGGGGAGACAGCCTCGGCGCCGGCCAAGCCCGAAACGGCGCCGGCGGTGGCGAAACCTCAAACGCCGGCGGCGCCCAGCGAACCCGCCAAGGAAGAAACGCCCGTCGCGGTTGACCGGCGTTCGGGGAACTCTACCCAGGAAGCCGAACGCTCCGAAAAGGGCCTGCCGGACCGGCGCAAGGCATCCCCGAAAATGGCCGACGCCAGCATTCGCGTCGATGTGGAATTGCTCGATAAGTTAATGAACCTGGTTGGAGAATTGGTGCTGGCGAGAAACCAAATCGTGCAACATGCCGGCAAGGAAGAAAACAAGGATTCGGGGTATACCGCAACCACCCAGCACCTCAACCTGCTGACCACCGAATTGCAAGAAGGTGTGATGAAAACACGCATGCAGCCTATCGGTAATATCTGGAGCAAGTTTCCGCGTGTTGTCCGGGATTTGTCCGTGGGTTGCGGCAAGAAAGTGCGTATTGAGATGGAAGGCAAGGAAACGGAGCTGGATAAAACCATTATCGAGGCCATCAAGGACCCGTTAACGCACATCGTCCGCAACTCGGTGGACCACGGCATCGAAGACCCCCAGACGCGCGCCGCCAACGGCAAACCGGAGGAAGGCCTGCTGTTCCTGCGCGCCTTTCACGAAGGCGGCCAGGTCATCATCGAAATCAAGGACGACGGCGGCGGCATCGACAGCGAAAAGATCAAGGCCAAAGCTTTGGAGAAAGGCGTCATTACTCCGGAACAGTCGTCCCGCATGAGTGATCGGGAATTGGTCAACCTGATTTTTGCCCCGGGCTTCTCGACGGCGGCAAAGGTTACCAATGTCTCCGGCCGGGGCGTGGGCATGGATGTCGTCAAAACCAATATCGAGAAAATCGGCGGCACCGTCGATATTCAGAGCAAGCTGAACGAAGGCACCAGTTTGAAAGTGAAGATTCCGCTCACCCTGGCGATCATTCCGGCATTGATCGTTACCTGTGGCGGCGGCCGGTACGCCATCCCGCAAGTCAGCTTGCTGGAGCTGGTGCGCCTGGACAACCAGGACGTGCGGGGTATCGAACTGATCCACGGCGCCCCGGTTTACCGTCTGCGCGGCAGATTGCTGCCTCTCATTTATTTGAACAACGTGCTGGGAGTCAAAAAGAAAGCCGATGACCCGGATGACGAATCGGCACAGTTTATCGTTGTCCTGCAAGCCGATGACCGGCAGTTCGGATTGATCGTCGAAGGCATCGCCGATACGGAAGAGATCGTCGTCAAGCCTTTGGGAAAACAGTTGAAAGGAATTACATCCGTCGCCGGCGCGACGATCATGGGCGATGGCAAGGTGGCATTGATTCTGGACATCATGGGATTGGCGCAGGAAGCCCACGTGGTTTCCGAGGTTCGGGACCACGCCCTTGGCGAGGGCGCGGCGGCGGAAGCAAAAATCGACGCGGAAAGCCAGAACCTCCTGGTATTCTCCATCGGCGACAAGGGCTGCATGGCGATTTTGCTGGACATGGTGGGCCGCTTGGAAGAGTTCGACCGCTCGACCGTCGAACATACGGGCACTCAGGATGTCGTGCAATACCGCGGCGAAATCATGCCATTGATCTATCTCTCCCACTTCTTCAATGTCGAGATGCGGGAGGACCAGGACCCCATGCAGGCTGTGGTCTATTCCGAAAATGGGCGCAGTGTCGGCCTTGTGGTGGACCAGATCATCGACATTGTTGAAGAAACCATCTCGATCAAGAAAAATGCCGAACGCCCGGGAATTCTGGGAACGGCGGTGATCAAGGAACGGGTGACGGACTTGATCGATGTCCGCGCGGTCATCGGTTCCGCAATTCCCAACTATTATCAAGAGCAAGTGCCTGCATTGGCGGAGAGGACATAAGCCATGGATACCGAGAAACAGTTTTGCACGTTTTATCTCGACAAACAGTTTTTTGGGGTGGAGGTGTCCCAGGTTCAGGAAGTCTTGCGCTATCAGGAAATGACGGAAGTCCCGCAAGCCCCGCCGGTGGTGAACGGCTTGATCAATCTGCGGGGGCAAATCGTCACGGCATTGGACTTGCGCCAGCGGCTGGAAATGCCGGCGCGCTCCGACGACCAACTCCCCATGAACGTGGTCGTGCGCACCAGCGACGGCGTCGTCAGCCTGCTGGTGGATGAAATCGGCGATGTCCTGGAACTTTCGGAGGAAGCCTTCGAACGGCCTCCGGACACGATTTCCGGCGTGACCCGCCACTTGGTAACGGGAGTTTACAAGCTAGAGGAAAGGTTGTTGCTGATCCTGGATACGGAAAAAGCCGTCAACCTGGAAGCAGAGACGGCCGTCAAGGATTAAACCGGTTTTTTCGTTCAAGAGGCGAGAGGCTGCCAGGTTGGGCGGCCTTCCTTCAGCCGCTTGACAATTTCCGCTCCCAGTTGGGGCAGCGGGAGCACTTTTTCCGCGAGGCCCGCCCGCGCCACAAAGCCGGGCATTCCCCAGACAACGCTTGATGCTTCATCCTGAACGATAATCTGCCCCCCCGCCTCTTTGATTCTCTCGCAACCCAATAAGCCGTCCTGCCCCATGCCCGTCATGATAACGGCAAGGGTGCGCGGCCCAAAGGTCTCGGCGACGGAGCGGAACAACACATCCACTGCCGGCCGGCAGGAGTTTTCCGGAGGTTCCTGGTTGGTCTGCACCTGAAAAGCGGCGCCATTTTTTCTCAGAACCATGTGATAATCGCCTGGCGCCATAAGGGCTTTTCCCGGTTGCAGCAAATCACCGGCCGCCCCCTCGCCGATGGATATCTTGGACTTGCTGTCCAGCCGCTCGGCCAACAGCTTGGTGAAAAACGGCGGCATGTGCTGAACGATGACTATGGGAACGGGAAGATTCGAAGGCAAAACCGGCATGAGTTCAGCCAAAGCATTCGGCCCGCCGGTTGAAACGCCGATCGCCAAAATATCCACCCTTTGCCTGGCCAGCGCAAGACCGGGTCTGACCGGCGGCGGGCGTACGGCCGGCCTGGGTTTAGCTTTTACACGGAAATCCGGCACCGTCGATGGCTGAAGCCCCACCGCCTTGCCGCAAAACGTCTTGATTTTGGGAATAAGTTCGTCGCGGATGCGTTGCATCGCCACATTGACGCTGCCGACGTTGGCGGGCTTGGCGACATAGTCGGTTGCCCCCAGGGCCAGGGCATCCAGGGTTGCCGCTCCGCCCCGTGTCGTCAACGTGCTGAACATGATGACCGGGAGGGTGGCGTATTTCTTGCGTATCTCCTTCAAACACTCCAAGCCGTCCATCTCCGGCATTTCCACGTCCAGAGTGATTATGTCCGGGTTGACCAGGGTAATCTTGGATAAAGCGATTTTTCCGTTCGCGGCCGTGCCCGCCACTTCGATATTCGGATCGCCTCCCAAAACATCGGACACAATCCGCCGCACGACAACGGCATCATCAACAATCAAGACTCGGATTTTTCTCATAGTTCAGATTTTATTGGCTCTTTGCCGCGCCCCGGCACGATAACAGTAGATTATAAGATAACCTAAATCCGGCCTGTTTTCCAACCTTATTGGAAAACCGCTGTTTATCAGTCCGTTCCGGCTTATCGCGCGGACTTGTAGAGAAACTAGGATTCGCGCAGTGAGGCGCCCAATTTTTCGTGAAGGGTTTTTACAATGCGGTCAAACACCGGGTTGACTTCTTCATCGCTGAGGGTTTTTTCCGGCGATTGGAAGATCAAGGCAAAGGTCAGGCTCTTTTTACCTTCCGGTAATTTTTTGCCCACGAAATGGTCGTACAATTCCACCCGGCGGAGGATGGGCTTGCCGGTTTCGACGATCAGATCGCCTGTAGTTTTCGCGGCCACGGCTTGATCCACCAGGATCGAGATATCGCGGTAGGTTTCCGGATATTTGGGGATGGGAACAAAGCGGACGCGGCCGGGCAAAAGCGCAACCAGGCGGTCAAAATCGATTTCAAATACATGAACTGTTGCTCCGGCGTCCCACAGTTCTACTTGCTTCGGGTCGATCTCGCCCAGCAGCCCGATGCGCTCGCCGCCGAGCAGACAGTCGACGCGCCTGCCGGACACCAGAAAGGGCGCATCGCTTTTGCGATATTCCAGGGTTATCTTGAATTGCGCCATAACCGTTTCCAGCGCGCCTTTGAGATCGTAAAAATCATACTGCCCGCCGTGCCGCTTCCAGACGTCATTTTCATAGCCGCCATGCACCAGGGCGGCGCAGCTCGCCAGTTCGCGGCGCTTGCCCGGTTCCTGAAGAAAAATATGTCCCAATTCAAAAATCTTGACCGGGGTTTGGCCCTTGCTCACATTGCGGGCGGCGGTTTTGAGCAGGCCGGGCAGAAGGCTGGCACGCATCGTTCCCATGTCCGCGCTGAGAGGATTGTTCAGGGCAATGGCGGCAGTTTCCGTGGAACCGAAAACGAGTTTGAAAGTTTCCGCCGCGGCTTCCTCGATAAAACTGTAATTGATGGCCTCCGAGTATCCCAGATGACTCAATGTTTCTTTTGCCTTGCGGGCGGCGGCCTCGCCCGGCTCCGGACGGACCGGGCTGACGGCGGCTTGCGGACGGCTTGCCGGAATGTTGTCGAATCCGTGCAGGCGGGCGATCTCCTCGATCAGGTCGATCTCCCGCGTCAGATCGGGCCGGGAATGCGGAACGACGACGAAAAACTCCGCCGCGCTCCGTTCGCGCACCGTCAAGCCCAGCCGGGTCAGTAAATCCTCGACGGCGACAGGTTGCGGCGCCACGCCCAGTATCTTGTGCAGCCGCGCCATGCGTAAGCGGATGGTTCGACAATCACGCGGCCTGGGGTAAATGTCAACCCTGCCTTTGCAAACCGTTCCTCCGGCCAGTTCACGGATCAATTGGGCGGCGCGGCTCTGCGCGGCGATCACCCCGTCAATATCCACCCGGCGCTCGAAGCGGTAGGAAGAGTCCGTACGCAGGCCGTACTTCTTGGATGTCCGGCGCACCGAGACGGGATCGAAGAAGGCGCTTTCCAGGGCGACGGTGCGGGTGGCGTCGGTGACCTCGCTGTTGGCGCCGCCCATGACGCCCGCCAGCGCCACCGGCTTTTCGGCATCGGCGATCACCAGGGTTTCCGGGTCCAATTTCAAATGACTGCCCGTCAAGCTGGCAAACGGCTCGTCCTGCGCCGCACGGCGAACAATGATTTCGGCTCCGGCCAGACGGTCGTAATCGAACGCATGCAGCGGCTGGCCGTATTCCATCAACACAAAATTGGTGATATCGACGATATTGTTGATCGGCCGCAGTCCGACGGCGCGCAGCCGGTTTTGCAGCCATTGCGGCGACGCGCCGGGAGATACGTTTTCAATCACCAGGGCGGCGTAGCGCGGGCATAGCTCCGGCGCATCGTTGGTCACCTTGATCCGGTCACCGATGGGAACGCCGCCGTTTTGCGGCAACGCAACATCGGGCAGATGCACCGTCTTGTTCAACAGCGCCGCCACCTCCCTGGCCGCACCGATGTGACTCAGGCAATAGCCGCGGTTGGGCGTCACGTTCAACTCCATGACCTCGGTTTTGCCGCCGTCCGGCAACTCGACCCACTCCATCCCTTCCACCTCCAGGCCGCACATGGAAAGGCGTGCCCCCACCTCCTCGGTGGAAAGATCGAAATCGACGTATTGTTTTAACCAGTCCAACTGGATGAGCATCCGGCGGGCCTCATGACAAACCGTTGATCAAGGGAAAGCAATTATATGAAAACCATTCCCAAAAAGCAAAGCGGGCTTGATACAATCACAAACCATGACCCTCTCGGAAAACATCATTTTAAAACTTTTGCGGGAAAAGACCAGCCGGCCGATGAAGATGTCGGAGTTGATGAAGCTCTTCGCCGTGCCCGACGACCAGCGCCGCGAGTT
>Ga0114931_10001379_pt1 | contig 31051 bp, 26 predicted proteins | sample 2SBtaG_FD_89579 | JGI IMG/M metagenome (GOLD analysis project Ga0114931, IMG submission 89579) | Deep subsurface microbial communities from Kolumbo volcano to uncover new lineages of life (NeLLi) - 2SBTROV14_V59a metaG | ecosystem: Environmental > Aquatic > Marine > Volcanic | place: Kolumbo... | reverse complement strand
ATAAATATGATTATCAGTAAATTAAATAACAGACCTAGAAAATTATTAGGTTATAAAACCCCTAATGAAGTATTTTTAAATAATTTTAACCAAACTGTTGCACTTATTAATTGAATCTAGCCTGATTATTGTTAGCTAAAATACTTATAAAATTGGTATGAAAAACAGAAAATTCTGACTACTTTTGCAAGAAGGTTAAACGTATTTTTTAATTAAAAATTAAGCTATGGCTCAAGTTGAATTGTTAATGCCCAAAATGGGAGAAAGTGTTGCTGAAGCAACGATAACTTCATGGTTAAAAGAAGAAGGTGACACTATTGAAGCAGATGAATCCGTTGTAGAAATTACTACAGATAAAGTTGATTCTGAAGTTCCCTCAACTGCTGAAGGCGTTTTAATTAAAAAATTATTTAATGAAGGTGATGTTGTTCAAGTAGGGCAAGCTATTGCAATTATCGGTGCCGAAGGAGAGGCCGCTGCTGAAACTCCAAGTCCAGCACCTAAAGCTGAAATTGTAAATGAAGCTGCTCCAGCAGCTACACCTCAACCAGCGGTAGTAAATACCCCTGTTGCTGCCACACAAAGTTCCGATATTACTAATTCTGATCGATTTTACTCTCCATTGGTTAAAAGCATTGCTAAAGAAGAAGGTATTGCAATTGCTGAACTAGAAACTATTCCTGGTACAGGACAAAATGGAAGGGTAACAAAAAAAGATATGCTCAACTATATTCCAACCCGAAATATAGAAACAGCAACAAGTGCACCTATTTCAAAAAATGGAAATGCTTCTGCTAAACCAGCACCAGCAGTAAAAGAAGCCCCTCAACCAGTTGTTTCAGCTTCTGGAGAGGACGAAATAATTGAAATGGACAGAATGAGGAAACTCATTGCTAATCATATGGTAGCTTCAAAACAGACTTCACCTCATGTTACTTCGTATGTGGAAGCAGATATGACCAACATAGTGAATTGGAGAAATAAGGTTAAAAATGAATTCTTGTCAAGAGAAAATGAAAAAATTACCTTCACTCCAATCATAATGGAAGCCATTGTTAAAGCTATTAAGGATTTTCCGATGATTAATATCTCTGTAGATGCTGAAAACATTATCAAAAAGAAAAACATTAATATAGGTATGGCTACTGCTCTACCTTCAGGAAACCTTATTGTTCCTGTTATCAAAAATGCCGATCAACTCAACTTAGTAGGGTTAACTAAAGCTGTTAATAGTTTGGCCAATAAAGCTAGAAACAATCAACTTGATCCCGATGATATTGCTGGTGGCACATACACTGTTACCAATGTAGGTTCTTTTGGTAATGTTATGGGAACTCCCATTATTAACCAACCTCAGGTAGCCATTATGGCTGTGGGAGTTATCCAGAAAAAACCTACTGTAATTGAGACTCCTAATGGAGATGCTATTGCAATTCGCCACAAAATGTTTTTATCCCATGCGTACGATCACAGAGTGGTTGATGGTGCTCTAGGAGGAATGTTTGTACGAAGAGTAGCCGATTATCTTGAAGATTTTGATGTTAATCGAGAATTTTAATGGCTTAATAGCATTTTTATTTCTTCTTATAGTTTGATTAGTAAGTCAAATGAAATATATTTGCATATATACTATCGTTGAGAAATATAATACATGAAAAAATTCACTATACTTTTTGTCTTTGGTTTAACCTTATTTACTACTAAAGCTCAAGAATCTTTCAATCAAAAATTTCTGGAAGCCAATACGCTAATGGAAGAAAGTCAATACAATATTGCTCTTCCGATATGGCTAGATTTACTCAAAGAACAACCTGACAATTCCAATATTAATTATAAAGTAGGTTTATGCTATATTCATTCTGCCAACAACAAAAAAAAGGCGTTAGATTATTTGGCAAAAGCAGTGAGAAAGATTTCCTCCAATTATGATCCTTTTTCTGCATCAGAAAAAAAATCACCAAACGAATCTTACTTCTACCTAGCTAAAGCATACCATTTGAACTACCAACTAGATTCCGCCCTACTAATGTACACCACATTTAAAGAAAAGATTTCTAAAAAACATTATTTATTCAAAGAGTTAGATCATCATATTGCACAATGTAACAATGCTAAAGAAGCAATTAAAAACCCTGTTAATATTAAAATCAGTAATCTAGGGCCTAAAATTAACTCTAGCTTTGCTGATTACAGCCCTGTTCTTTCTCTTGATGAATTTTCGATTTATTTCACATCAAGAAGAGTTAGAAAGGATAGCTCTAATTTTTATATCAAAGACATCAATGATGGACAGCATTATGAAGATATTTATGTTTCTCATAACTACGATGGATCATGGACAGAACCTGAGTTATTAGGAATAAATACTGAAGGGCATGAGGCAACTCTAAACATCTCCGTTGATGGACAAATATTATTTATATTTAAAGATGATAATGGAGATGGAAATATCTACATAAGTAAGTTAGATGGAGAAGAATGGGGTAGCCCCATTAAACTAGGGTCTGACATTAATTTAGAATCTAGAGAAACTCATGCTCATATATCCCCTGATGGAAACACATTGTATTATGTGAGTGATCGAAAAGGGGGATTAGGTGGTCAAGACATATACATGTGTAAAAGGTTACCTGATGGTTCTTGGGCAAAATCTCAAAATCTTGGAGAGACCATCAACACTCCCTACGATGAAGATGGGATTTTTGTTCACCCAGATGGAAGAACAATTTACTTTAGCTCCAAAGGACATAAAAGTATAGGTGGTTATGATATTTTTTCTTCTCAAAAAGATGAACTTGGAAACTGGTCTATTCCAGCAAATATGGGTTACCCTATCAACTCAACCGATGATGATGTGTTTTTTGTAACCTCTGTTGATGGTAAAAGGGGGTATTATTCATCTTTTCAAGAAAAAGGGTATGGAGAAAAAGATATCTACATGCTTTCTTTAGAAGATGCTAATGCTAAACCTGTGACCTTACTAACCGGTTATATTAAGGTTCTTGGAAGAAGTGAAACCCCTGAAAATGCTCAAGTTGTTGTAACTAATAACGAAACTCGAGATTTGATGGGAATTTATAAGCCTCGAAAAAAAGATGGTAGGTTTAGTATTATATTAATTCCAGGCAACGATTACCACATCGTTTATTCTGCAGAAACTTATAAGCAGGAGGAGGACCTATATATACCGCCTATTTCAGCTTATCAAGAAATTAATAGAGGTATAGACCTCCAGGATGTAATCTTTGGTGATTCAGCTGATATTGTAATAGAGGAACCTCTCAATTACAAACGAGGAGATAAAATTGAAAAATTAAAAGTAGAAGTGAAGGAGTTAGCAAATGTTATTGAAAAAGACAAAGCTCAATTTGCTTCTTTAAATCCAGAAATTGAAAAACTAAAAGCTGACTTACATCAATTAGAAGTTCAAATTTCTAAAGACAATTCTGACACCCCTGAAACGGAAAGAAAAATTAAAACTTTAGAAAAAATGTTAGCCGATTTAAGAGCGAAACTAACTACCATGAAAGAAAAAGATGTTGTAGTTATGGATAAGCCTATTAAAGAAGAACCTGTAGTTTCTGATATAGTTATTGCTTCATATCAAGAATTTTTTAAATACAACGTTAAAAAAGTTAATACTTCAAATCAAAAATATATTAACACAGTTAATAAAGCCATCGAAAGAGTAAATAAAGATGGGAAAGTGATCATTGAGATTGAATCAAGTGCTTCGAAAGTACCTACTAAGACATTCAAAACCAACTCTATTCTTGCTTATGAAAGAGCAATCGATGCGAAGAATATTTTTATTAATTCGCTAGTAGAAAAAGGTATTCAAAAAGAAAAAATTGTTGTTAAAAACATTGATTCTGGTGTAAATGGACCGCAGTACAAAGGAGACTATAAAAATAGTTCTCGCTATGAGAAATTTCAATATGTTATCATTAAAATAAAATAACGTCTTTCTTTATCCAAGTGTTATGAACTTTTTTATTAAGCTGCTAATTCCAGTTGTTACTCTATTATACTGTAGTACTTCTGTTTTTTCTCAAAAATTAACCAAAGAAGAAAAACGTATATTAAAAAAGGCTAGAAAAAACCTAGCTGATGATAAATATACAGATGCTCAAGCCAATTATTTAGAATTAATAAAATTGAATCCAGAAAATGATGTTGTTAACTTTGAAACAGGGTTAAGCTATTATTTTTCTGATTTTGAACGGGGGAAATCTGTTACCTATTTTGAAGATGCTTTAAAATATTCTTCAGAGGACACTATTCCAGAATTAAAATATTACCTGGGAAGAGCTTATCATATAAACGGTCAATTTGAAAAGTCTAAAAACACCTTAAAAGAGTTTTCTGCTTTTATAAAGAAACATACCAAAGCCGGACAAAACTTATTAAATGAAACTAACTATCGAATTCAAATTAACGATAATAGTATAGAACTTTCCGATAATCAAAACAAAAATATCAAAGTTAAAAACTTGGGAGCTAATATTAACACTTTTGATCCGGAGTACGCTCCTGTTTTTAAGAAAGAAGATAATGTTATCTTATTTACATCTAGGAGAAAAGGAAACTTAGGTAAAAAAGCTAGCGATTTATTAGCTTATGAAGATATTTATGTAGCTAAAAAAACAGATTCCGATTCATGGACATTAATTACAGACAAGAAAGAGCTTGGAAAATATTTACCTAAAAACTTCAACACCAATAAACATGATGCTGGTGTTATTTATTCTGCAGACGGCAAGACACTTTATACCTATAAAAATGATGCTTTATGGAAATCTATTTTTAAAGATGAAAAATGGAATGAATTAGAGAGATTAAATGAAAATATTAATGAGAGCCAGTATAATGTTCCAAGTATTTCCATCACAAAAGATGGAAGCACTATGTTTTTTGTGACTTATAAGAAAGATGGGTATGGTGAAAAAGATATTTATAAAGCCACCAAAAATAACGATGGATCTTGGGGTACTCCGGAAAACCTAGGAGAGAAGGTCAACACTGAATTCGATGAAGATGCTCCATTTTTATCTAATGATGGAAAAACACTTTATTTCTCTTCTAAAGGACATAGTGGTGTTGGCGGATATGATATCTACAAAAGTGAATTTATAAATGGAGAGCTAAGCAATCCTGTTAATTTAGGACTTCCCTTAAATTCCCCTTTGGATGATATTTATTTTGTAATTGATGAAGAAAATCAGACAGGTTTTTTCTCTTCTGATAGAGATGGTGGATATGGAGGAATGGATATCTATAGCTTCTGTAGTAATTGCCCTGATGAAATCATCAATAGTATTAACGGAGTACTAGCAAATAAAGATAATGCATCCATCAATGATGCGATGATTTCTTTAAGCTCTGTGGATCCAGATAGTTTAATAACAGCAGTTGCAACAGGAAATGGAAAGTTTGAATTTATTACCAACACTACAGGAAAACATAAAATGACTGTTAATGCTACCAATTACGAAAAACAGTCTTTTCTATTTAACCTTCCTGACACATCATCTATTACAGATTTAAAGCTAAAGTTATATCAAATAGAGTTAGACAGCTTTAATTACCAAATTATTAAGGTAACCAGTGAAAATTTAGCTTTAAACCAATCTGACACCATCAAATTGGAAAAAACTTTACTTGCTACAATAGAAGAAACAACGTCTAAAGAACCAGTAGTAAAAGAAGAAAAGACTAGCACTTCTCCAACCCAACCAGTTGTTATCGCAACCTATCAAGGGTTTTTCGATTATAATATGAAAGAAATAAATACAAATGCATCTGATTACATTACTTTGGTGAATAAAGTTGTCGCTCAAATTCAATCAGGAAAGAAAATTATTGTTAAAATTGAATCTAGTGCTTCGAGAGTGCCTACAAAAACGTATAAATCTAACATTAACTTAGCCACACTCAGAGGAGAACAAGCAAAAGAAGCTCTGATAAAATCATTGCTTGCAAAAGGTGTTGATGAAGGTCAGTTTAACATCACCAGTATTAATTCCATCGTTGGTGGACCAAAATACGTAGGAGATTATAAAAATACTGAGAAATATACCAAGTACCAGTATGTTAAAATCATCATTAAATAGTTAATAACTATTGTTTAGGCAGAACTTTTTTGTTTTTTAATCGTTAAAAAAAATAATACTTTTAGATTTTGGTATTGATATTGCACCATAACTGAAAAAAATTATTCTTTTTAATGCTTAAAAATAGATACATAATAGCCTTTGTTGCTGTATTTTTTACGCTCAATTTATTTTCTCAAAGAGCTGACCCTGATGATGCCAAAGAACATTTCAAATTCGGCAATTACACTGATGCTTTAAAAGTTTACATTAAATTAATGGATAAAGATCCTAAAAATGTAGATTACCCATATAAAGCAGGATTGTGTGTTCTATTTACTGATAGAGACAAGAAAGATGCTGTTAGATATCTCGAGAAAGCTTCCGAAAGAAAGTCAGATCCTGATGTAGATTTTTTCCTAGGGAAAGCATACCATCATGTGTTAAAGCTAGATGAAGCCTTAACTGCTTATGAAAAATATAAAACGTCTGGCGCTGGAACCAAACAAAGTGAAGTGGATAGAGAAATCGAAACCGTTAATAATGCTAAAAAACAAATTACATCGCCTATTGATGTTACATTTGAAAATGTAGGAGACAACATCAACACAGAGCATCCCGATTACTACCCATTTGTAACACCTAATGAATCATTTATGGTATTTACTTCTAGAAGAAGTGGTGCAAAAGAATTCGATGGATATTACCCTTCTAGTATCTATTACAGTAAAGTGGTGAATGGAGAATTTGTTCCCGCTAAAAAAGGGAACTCTATGATTAATTCTTCTTTTGATGATCAGGCTGTGGGACTATCATATAATGCTGATAAGCTATACATTTATTTTGACGACATTAAAAATGTAGGAGATATCTATGAATCTAAAATCGTTGATTTTAAGTTTAAAAAGAAAGTGAAAATGGGTGAAAACATCAACTCCAAAGGATTTGAAAGTTCTGCTACTATATCCGCTGATGGAAATACCATATTCTTTGCTAGTAGTAAAGAAGGTGGTTTAGGTGGTAAGGACATTTATATGTCTCGGAAATTACCTACAGGAGAATGGGCATTGCCTCAAAACTTAGGAAAAAACATCAATACCAAATATGATGAAGATTTTCCAAATTTATTTTATGATGGTTCAACATTATATTTTTCTTCCAAAGGACATAACAGTATTGGAGGGTATGATTATTTTAAATCGAATTGGGATGCTGAGAATAACACTTGGACAAAACCAGAGAATATTGGCTACCCATTAAACACACCAGATGACAATGTGTGTATCTCTTTCACAGAAGATAAAAGGCATGCATATGTGTCGGCTTGGAGAAGAGATAGTAGAGGTGAAAAAGATATCTATAAAGTAACCTTTAATGAATTAGATGCTCGACAAACCATTATGAAGTCTAAAATTGTAGCAAGTGGCACAACAGAAGCTATTACTGATGCTTTTGTTGTTGTTACCGATAATAGAACACAAGATGAAATAGGTAATTACACTCCTAATTCAAAAAATGGAAGTTTTATTATTACGCTTGTACCAGGTAGTTACAATATTTTTATTGATGCGCCTGCATTCCCTCCAAAAAGTATTGACATTGTTATAAAAGGAAAAAGTGATTTTATTCCTTTTATGACCAAAGAATTTGTAGTCGGAGCCACTGCACCTCAATAGTATAATAAATCTATTTTCATGAAATTAAACCTTACTAAACCTATTGCTTTCTTTGATTTAGAAACTACTGGTTTAAATATCGCTTCTGATAGAATTGTTGAAATATCTATCATTAAAATAATGCCTAATGGGGATAAGGAAACTAAAACCAAACTAGTTAACCCTACCATTCCTATATCAAAAGAAGCATCAGCCATACACGGAATAAGTAATGACGATGTTAAAGATAAAGCTACCTTTAAAGAAATAGCTAATGAATTAGATGAATTTATTGAAGGTTGTGACTTAGGTGGATTTAATTCTAACCGGTTTGACATTCCATTACTTGCTGAAGAATTTTTAAGGGCAGGTATTGATTTTGATATTTCTAAAAGAAATTTGGTTGATGTACAAAACATTTTTCACAAAATGGAAAAGCGAACCTTAGTTGCCGCTTATAAATTTTATTGTGATAAAGACTTAACCGATGCACATAGTGCTGAAGCAGATACAACTGCTACCTACGAAATATTAGAAGCGCAAATACAAAAATATGATGAGCTTGAGAATGACATGAGTTATTTAGCTGACTTCTCCCAACAAACTAAAAATGTAGACTTATTAGGAAGGATTGTATACAATGAGAAAGGAGTTGAAGTTTTTAATTTTGGGAAACACAAAGGAAAATCAGTTGAAGAAGTTTACCAAAAAGAACCTGGGTATTATAGCTGGATGATGAATGGTGATTTCCCCCTCTACACCAAGAAAACACTTACTCAAATTATTGATCGGATAAAGGAGGAAAAAGAAGCACAAAAAAGCATCAATTTTGAAAACAAACTGGATCAACTCCAAAATAAATTTAAGAAATAAATGAAAATCATTTGTATTGGCAGAAACTACGTAAATCACGCGAAAGAACTCAACAACCCTGTGCCAAAAGAACCTGTTTTTTTCATGAAACCAGATACAGCTTTGCTACCTAAAAGCAATCCTTTTGTTTACCCTAGTTTTTCCAAAGATGTACATTATGAAGTAGAAATCGTTGTAAAGATTAATCGTTTAGGAAAGCACATCGAAGAAAAATTTGCCCATAAATATTACAATGAGGTAGGTGTTGGCGTAGATTTTACAGCACGCGATGTTCAGCAGCATTGCAAGGAAAAAGGGTTACCTTGGGAAAAAGCCAAAGCATTTGATGGCTCTGCTCCTACTAGCCAATTTGTTAGCATTAGCGAATACAAAGACATTAACGACCTCAACTTTAGTATTCAAATAAATGGGGAAACCAGACAAGCTGGCAATACTAAAAACATGATTTTTAATATTAACCAATTGATTGCTTACGTATCTCAGTTTACCACCCTAAAAATTGGCGACTTAATTTATACTGGAACTCCAGAAGGTGTGGGTCCTATCCATATTAACGATAAAGTGGAATGCTTTATTGAGGATAAAAAACTACTACAGTTTAATGTGAAGTAACATTATTTAAAAATGAACAATACCCCTGATAGTCCTATCCTTTTTCCTTGTGGAGTCGTTATGAAAAACAGGTTCATGTTGGCACCTCTAACCAATAAACAAAGCTTTGAGGATGGTCGTCTTTCTGATGAGGAGCTGCATTGGTTAACCATGAGAGCAAAAGGTGGGTTTGGATTAGTAATGACTTGTGCTTCACACGTTCAACAAATAGGAAAAGGTTTTGAAGGGCAACTGGGAATTTTCTCTGACAATCATATTGAAGGACATATACGGCTAACTGAAAGTATTAAAGCACACGGAAGTCTGGCAGTAATTCAATTACATCATGCAGGAATGCGCACACCCAAAGAATTAATTCAAGGAACTCCTGTTTGTCCTTCTATTAATGAAAAGCTTGGTGCCCGTGAACTTTCCTTAGAAGAAGTTAAACAGCTTCGAGATGATTTCATTAACGCTGCAATTAGGGCAAAAAAAAGTGGTTATGATGGTGTTGAAATACACGGAGCTCATGGTTATATTATAACCCAATTTATAAGTAAAGAAATTAACAAAAGAACAGATGAATATGGCGGTAGTCTTACCAATAGATCACGTCTTCTTTTTGAAATAGTTGATGGGGTTAGAGCAGTCTGTGGCAAAGAATTCCTCATGGGTGTAAGACTATCTCCAGAAAGATTTGGAATGGATCTTTTAGAAGTAAAAACAATATGCCAGCAACTAATTGATGAAGGAAAAATTGATTTTCTAGACATTTCTTTATGGGACTCCTTTAAGCTTCCTGAAGACGAAAGATATCAAGACCATTCGTTACTAGAGCACTTTACTAATTTGAATTTCCAACAAGTAAAATTAACTGTAGCTGGAAAAATTAGCAACGGAGAAGATGTGAAAAAAGTTCTAGAAGCTGGTATCGATTTTGTTACCATTGGCCGTTCTGCAATTCTACACCACGACTTCCCTTTAAAAGTAATTCAGAATTCAAGCTTTACTTCAATCAAAACTCCTGTATCTAAAGAATACCTTAACAAAGAGGGGTTAAGTGATACTTTCATTAACTACATGGAAAAATGGCCCAATTTTGTAAAGCATTAAAAATACTTTTATTCCTTAAACGAGAATTAGTGAAATAATTAAACGAAGACAAGGAATTACTGCTGACACGGCATTAAGGCTTTCTCGATATTTTGGAAACTCTGCTAAATTCTGGTTAGGGCTTCAAAACGACTTTGGCATTGAAGAAGAAAGAATCAATAAGAAAGATGAACTTAACAGCATTCAGACTATAAATAAAAACGCTGCCTAACATCCTATATATAATATACTCTGTTGCTTACTTTTCACCTTTTGAAACCTGGGCAGTTAGTGCTATAATTTTTTGCTAATACTTTTTAATGGCAAAACTCACTATTATACACCCACCTTACTCCTCCTTCAAGGGAGGAACCATCTCCCCTTAAGAGCTTGCACTGAGTAAAGTCGAAGTGGGAGACCGAGAGGGGTGTTCCCTCACGAAAGTTATTACCTTTAAGCGTTGAACAAATTAAAGGCACATTACATATAGTAGTCGTTAAACGAACAAACTTTAAAACTTTAACCTCAACTGTATCTTAACCTCTTGTTTGTGGTTTTCTTTTATTTCTTCTAAACCACTACCAATTACATCAACATTATCATAATAGGTTAGCGCATAACGTAGCCAAACGTCAACTCCCTTTTTTATCTTGTATTTGAAGGTTAAATAAGTTCGTGTACCTCTATTATAATAGGCAGGAATAGAAAAGGAGTACAACACATCATTTTCATAAGCATAAATTCTACTGCTATACGAAGGAGTATCAAATAACGCATATCGAAAAGAAAATGAATACGATCGATTTTTGGGTTTATAAATTAGATCTTGAAATATCAAATAACCTGTTTCTGGCAATGATTCATCCAAATCATAATACACCCATTCCACTCTATTTCTTAATTGAATGTTATCTGAAATGTGATACTGAATGTGATAACGATAGTTGGTTTGTTTTTCGTTCACCAAATAATCAATTCCGCTAAAATCTATAGGTGTATTTTTTTCCTTTAGCTTTCCTCTAACTCTCATATACATAGATAACTTTTTCGATGCTTGATAAGTAACTTGGGTTAGAAACTGGTGCCCTTTTGAAGGTGCATCTACCCCATATCTTAACCATGGAAAGGTGAATTGATCATAATAAGCTGACAATGTCCATTTATTGAGAGGTTTTATAATCACCCCGGTATACAAACCTTTCTCATTTTCTGTAGTTGAAGACTCCCCTATTCCAACACTGGCAATAGGCTGAAAATTACGTTGATAATCTCTATACAAAACTGATACGGAAATTTTGGGATCTAAAGCAATAAGTGCTCCTGAAACAAAAGCACTACCAGCATTTTTACTTTTAGCATATTCTCCATAAAAATTAAAATTTTTGTATACCCAATTGTAGTCTAACCCAAATTTAGATTGATGGTTAGCTGTATTTCTAAACTGACTATATGATTGTAAACGCGGTTGAAATAAAATGTTAAAATCTTGATAAACTCCTGTAAACCCAATGTTTAATTTTCGAGTTTTATAAGCCAAGTGTCCTCCTACAATTTGTTGAATTAGGGCATCTTTGTCTTCCAACTCACCAAGAGTACGATGAAAGCCTGTTTGTTGTATGGATGTAACATTATATGGAGAAAAATCAACATCACTAGAATCAATATTAGCATCAATAGTATTTCTAGAATAGAACCATGTTGATTCTATATGGTTGAATTTTAATGCTAATCCTCCACCTCTCAAAAACTGATTCTCACCTACTGATGTGTAAGGTTTTAAACCTGCGGAACTTCTTTTTACTAGCGTTACATCCGCTGATTTCCCATAAGCTAGTCCTGACCAGAAAGTTAATCCTTGTCCAAATTGTGCTTGGTAATCACCAATAGCTAACTGCTTAATTTTTCCTTGGTTTTTTAAAAAGAAATGCCCTGAGTAAAAATCAAATCCTTTTTTCTGTGATCCTGAGAAAAATTCTTCTCCAGGATCTTTTTCCGCAACAATTCCCAAACTAATCTGATTTGATAATTGATAACGGTATCTTGAATATATTTTAAAAGAATTTCCTTGATATCTAGTATTTGGATTTTCTTCCAATTCTTCATCTGAAATAGTTGAATACCCTTTTTTTTCCTCTAACACATCTTGATAACGAAGTATCAATTCATGATTACCATACTTTACTAGATTTTTGAATGATATTGTTTGGTAATTAGTATTAGGAGATAGTGTAACAAAAGGTAAAATCAAATTGATCGTTGTTTTATTAAACCCTTCAATGGTCTGTAATTCTTCTAATCCCAACAGCTTCCCATTTTTATTGATGTGTTCAATTAAGTTGTTAATTTCAATGTCTGTTAATAATCCCAACTCCTGTAATTCGAAAAAGTGAGCTTTATTAAGATTTAAAGGATGATTAATGTAGTAAGCCAATTGATCAAAAACCGTAGTGTAATCTGTTTCCGACATTTCACTATTTTCTGTTAAGTACTCTATTCTTTTTTCAATAACTAAATTTTTAAGCTCCTCTCTATTTTGTGAAAATGATAATACAGGAAATAAGAATATAGAAAGAATTATACAAAATCTTCTACTCCTTAAATTTGATATATTACTTCGTATAAACAAGAGATATACTAGGAGTTAAACCCAATGTTTGGTGGTAAGATGATGCTATTCCTAAATTAAACTCTTTAAGTTTTAATCCTATACCAAAAGTGTTTAATACTGGACCTGTGGACATTCCAGCTCTTAAGTATATCACATCATTTGCATGATACTCTACTCCTGTTTTTAGGATAGCAGAATAATTAATATCCTTCTCGGTTTCAACCACCCCAATTACTTTTTTAGAAAACCGATAATTTAAGCCCAACTTCATTACTGAAGTAATTCTTTCATCATGATATGTTGCTAATTTTGAGCGTGTAGGGTTATAAATATGTGCCTAAAGAAAGTGATTTATTCAACTTTACTAACAAACCAACAGCTCCAGTTAATGTGTTTCGACTTCCATACTCCTGAGAAAAACCTACATTAACGTAGTTGATTTGAACACCCAATGAAACCTGATCCCCCAAACGCTGTCCATATGATAATCCTGCCTTTGTTTCATGATACAACTCAAAGCCAAAAGAAGTCATACTCATCCCAAAAGCACCTTTTTTCGTAGGATATATTAAAGTCCCTGCCTTATAACCTGTTTCTTTTAATAAGAAACGATTTTCGTAATATATCCCTCCTGTTAACGACTTTACAAAACCTAATCCTGCCTGATTATTATTGGTAGACCACACATCAGAAAAAGTAGATGTACAACCACCCATCGCTGCTGAGCGTGTACCAATAGCATCATTCCCTACTTGAGCACTTATCGTATCGATAAATACCCAACAGCAAAAAAGAAAGAAGATTTTTAAGTTATTCTCACCCACTTAAGTACTTTTCATAAAATGTGCGATATTAGTACTTATTTCAAATAAAAAGAAATAATACGGTTAATAAATATCTGATTAACAATAAATTACGTCTTAATACTTATTTCTTTAATGAGTATTAATACAATTATTTACTCATGATAAATATGATAATATGCTATTCCCCTTTAATTTTATTCCATGTGCTATACATGGCTTCTTGTTCTGGGCGGTTAGGTTCTATTTCTCGTAAAGGTTCACAGGATTTTAATGTGTCGTAACATTCTTTGGGTAACTGCTGGTACAGTTGGGTTCCTTTTGTTTTCCAATCCATCATTTCATCGGTTACCTTTTTTATAATTTTTGCAGGGTTTCCTACCAATAAACTTCTTTTGGGTATTTCCATTTTTGTAGGCACAAAACATAAAGCTCCAACAATACACTCATCATCCATCATCACATCATCCATCACCACACTATTCATCCCAACCAAGCAATTCTTACCTATTGTGCCTCCATGTATAATGGCTCCATGTCCAATATGAGCTCCTTCTTTAAGTGTAACGATTGTTCCTGGAAACATATGGATGGTACAATTTTCTTGTACATTACAGCCATCTTCAATAACAACTTTCCCCCAATCACCACGAATAGCAGCACCAGGACCAATATAAACATCTCTACCAATAATTACATTCCCTGTTACAGCCGCTTGTGGATGGACAAAAGCCGTTTGGTGGATTACAGGTTTAAAACTGTTAAATTCGTAAATAGCCATTGATTATGATTTGACGTAAATATACCTAAAACAAAAAGAAAGAAGAATCTCTCTACCAAATAAAAATAGCGAACATATCAGCTGGACGCTCTGCTATCCTCCAATTAAATCCCTTTAATATTAATTCTTTTGGAGAAACTTCTTTTAAAGGACTTAATTTTCCTTGTGGATCTTTAATAAACGTAATTGTTTCTAACTCGTTACCCTTTAAAAAAATGAGCATATTGCTCCCTGAAAGTTTATTAACTCCAATGTACTTTCCTTCATCATCTACAGCATAATATATTGTTTCTGAATTTTGTGTTACTTCAATTCTATGCAATTCCCTTTTCTTAAAATACCCCACCATATTCTTTCCTTTTATTTGATTAAAATTATCTCTTAATGAATCTGCTTTTGATGCTATAAAAGAGTTTTCCTTTAGATAAATGGAATGTGGTTTCCCCTCAGCCATTTGTATGTATGTAAAGTCTGCTGTTAATTGATTTTCCTTAGACCAAATAATGGGATCGTGATAAAAATTAATAGTCGAATCTGAAAAATTATACACTACTGAATCTGCTTTACCTTGCATATCATTTTTAAAGAACTTAACATGGTTATATGCATACAATGCTCTTGAAGTATCTATTCTTATATAACTACTGTCTGTATTGCTGATGTTCGTATCTATCGTAATTAACTGAGTAGAAACCTTAAATGTATCCGCATGAAGGTACAAGGTGTCATCATCGAACAATTGCATTAGCAGTGCTTCTTGTGTAATCATAACACTATCTTGTTGTTCAAAAAGGTGCACTACATCACCCCCTAAAATGATATTTTCAGTTGTATCAATAATTGATGCATTACATATTATTTCTCCGTAGCCTATATTTCTATCGTAATAAAGGGTGTCTCCATTTATCACTTTCTTATCGGAATAGATGTAGGCATTCTTAAAAAACTTGGATTTATTATTCACTGTATTATACCATCCGTCTTCGGTATATATATAATTACTATCACTTGTAATTGTAGTAGGGCCTAAAAAATGAACTACTTCGCTAGATGATAGATAATTTAACGTATCAGCCTCAATGGTATATTGAGGATTTACCAAAACAACACTATCCTTAAAATAAAAAGATTGACCTTGAGAATAGTAATATCCTTTTTCGCTCGTTAATTTATTATTATCCTTATTGCTAACTACCTCACCTCCATCATAATAATAAGCTACATTTTTATCTCTGTCATAATCTAAATATTGGGTAGTTAAAGTAACATCCGCATTTAACAAGCGGATATTCCCTCTCAAAATAGCTTTTTTTGTATTTCCATCATATTTTAATGAATCTCCAAATAACTGCAGTGAATCACCTTGATTAATTCTTACATTACCATACGCATCCATGGTATTCGTTTCAGAATAAACATAAGCACTATCACAGAACATTAACGCATTATCATGCTTTAAACGAACATTTCCTAGTAACCTTTTGGCTCCATTACCAATGCTTTCATCCATTTCAAAAGTATTGGCACCTAATATTTCAATTTTTGCTTTTTCTTGAGCAATGGCTGTTGTAGAGAATAAAACAAATAGTATAATAGCAAAAGCCCCCACAGTATATGCGGGGACTTTAACTATTTTATGAAAAATAATATTCATTTTATCGTAATTACCTCTTAAACCAACACACTTTCTCTTAAAAGCGTTTGTGTTCTATCTGGACCAACAGAAACAATAGTAATAGGAACGTTTAATTCTTGTTCTAAGTATTCAACGTACTCATTTAATGCCTGAGGTATCTCATCAATAGACGACATTTTAGTTAAATCTGTTTTCCATCCCTTCAATTCCTTATACACAGGTTTTACTTCTGTAGATACAATGTCGTAAGGCATGTAATCTATTTGATCTCCATCCACATCATAGTGTGTACACACTTTAATGGTATCAAAACCATCTAACACATCCGCTTTCATCATAATTAATTGAGTTACTCCATTAATCATAATGGCATATTTTAATGCTGGCAAATCAATCCAACCACACCTTCTTGGTCTACCTGTTGTAGCACCAAATTCATGCCCTACTTCTGCTAACGTTTTCCCATCTTCATCAAATAATTCTGTAGGGAATGGACCACTACCAACCCTTGTACAATATGCTTTAAAAATACCAAACACCTCTCCTACTTTATTAGGCGCAACTCCCAAACCAGTACATGTTCCTGCCGCTGTTGTGTTAGATGAAGTAACAAAAGGGTAAGAACCAAAATCTACGTCCAACAAAGTTCCTTGGGCTCCTTCTGCTAAAACAGACTTCCCTTCTTGTATTGCATTATTCACATAATGTTCACTATCAATAACCGTAAGTGATTTTAATAATTCTACTCCTTTGTAAAAGTCTTCTTCCAATTCAGATAAATTATACTCAAAATTGTGAAACTTTAAAATTTGCTTGTGCTTCTCTACTAACTTAGTATATCGGTCTTGAAAATCAGGTAAAAACAGGTCTCCAACTCTTAAGCCATTTCTTCCCGTCTTATCCATATATGTTGGTCCTATCCCCTTTAACGTAGAGCCGATTTTTTCCTTTCCTTTTGCTTGTTCAGAAGCAGCATCTATTAACCTGTGCGTAGGCAATATTAAATGTGCTTTTTTAGATACAAACATCTTTTTGTTCACATCAACCCCCATCTCTATTAAAGCATCTATTTCCTTTTTAAGAATTACAGGGTCAATAACAACCCCATTACCCACTACATTAGTTACTCCATCATGAAAAATTCCCGAAGGAATGGTGTGTAATACATGTTTTATCCCATCAAACTCTAGAGTGTGCCCTGCGTTGGGTCCTCCTTGGAATCGCCCAATAATATCATATTTAGGTGTTAAAACATCTACAATCTTACCTTTTCCCTCGTCTCCCCATTGAAGACCTAATAATACATCAACTTTCATTTTTCTATTTTATATCAATACTTTTTTTGCATCCTCTAATGTATTCTCCACATTAAAGATGCTATTTAATTTAGTTACTAATAACAATTTATTTATTTTTTCCGGAATATTAATCAACACCACTTCTCCTCCTCTGTTTCTAACTTGAGTGAATATGTTAATCAATACACTTAAACCAGTACTGTTCATGTACTGCATTTCAATAAGATCAATAACGATATTACGCTTTCCTTCATTTAAGTAAAAATCCAATTCATTCAACAAATCTTCTACTTGATTCTTATTGATCAGGTTTCCTGATAGGGATATTAAGACCAATTGGTCATCGACTTTTATTTGAGAAGAAAAACTCATTTTTTATCTTTCTTTACCCCATAAAAGTTTAAAGAATGGTGAAGTATATCTACCTCAAACATTTCTTCTAATGTGGCTTTAATATTTTGTATTCTAGGATCACAAAACTCAATCACCTCTCCATTACTTAAAATAATGTGGTCGTGTTGTTTTGAACCATAAGAACGCTCAAACTGAGCAATATTATTACCAAATTGATGTTTACGAACCAAATTGGCCGATAGGAGAAGTTCAATCGTATTATAGAGCGTAGCTCTGCTAACTCGATATTTTTTGTTTTTCATCGAGATGTACAATTCTTCTACATCAAAATGATCGTCATTGGAATAAATTTCTTGGAGTATAGCTGATCGTTCGGGTGTTTTACGATGCCCGTGTTCTTCTAGATAAGTAGCGAAAATATTTTTTACCTTTTGCTGAAGTTCTTCTCCTATGCTCATGTTAGGTAGTTAAAAGGTAAAATTATCAATTAATCTACAACTGCAACCAAATGTTAATGCTTTGTTGAAAAGTTTAGTTCAACTGTTTATCTATTCGTTCAACACTCTTAATTCCTTTTATTTTTAACAACTTAGAAATAAGATTAGACAGATGAGATATGTCTTGCACAAACACCATCACTGTACCGTCAAAAACACCATCATGACTATCAAAATTTAGCGATCTCATGTTCACATTCAATTCATTTGAGATAACTTGGGTAATCGTATTAACCATTCCTTTTTCGTCTATACCAATAATTTTTAACCCTGTTAAAAATTCCATTTTGGATTTATCAATCCATCTTGCTTTAATGATTCTATAAGCATAATTTGACATCATTTGCACTGAATTAGAACAGTTCGTTTTATGTACTTTTATTCCTTCATTAATGGTAATAAATCCAAATACTTCATCACCTGGAATAGGGTTGCAACAGTTTGCCAACTTGTAATCCAGTTTCTCCATGCTATCTCCAAACACCAACACGTTATTTTTAGAGCTTCCTTTTTTAGGAGCACCCTTCGGTATTAAGTATTTTTTAACTCTCTTTTGAATTGTTCGTTTTAAACGAACTACTCCATTTTTAATATCAAAATTCTTTAATCCTTGAAGTTTTATCTTACCAGTTGCTATCTGATAATACAATTCCATTGGAGAAGTTACTTTATAAAAGGATTGAATGTTTTTAAGACTAATATTCTGGTAAGTAATTTTATGTTTCTTGAATTCCTTATCTAATATCAGTTGTCCTTCTTTTGCAATTGTTTTTTTCTCTTCTTTTAAAGAAGATTTTATTTTTGACTTTGCACGATGTGTTTTTACAAAACTCAACCAATCTTCTTTAGGCTTTTGTTTTGTAGAAGTGAGAACCTCTACTTGATCTCCACTTTTTAATTGATGACTTAAAGGAACCAGTTTGTTGTTCACTTTAGCTCCCAAACAAGTGCTTCCTACTTGAGTATGTACAGCAAAAGCAAAATCTAACGCACTTGCCCCATAAGGTAAGTTTTTCATATCTCCATTCGGAGTAAATACATAAATTTCTTCAGAATATAAATCCAGCTTAAAATCATCTATTAGATCTAAAGCATTGGCATCACTACTTTCTATCAACTCTCTTACTTGCCTAATCCACAAATCAAACTGACTCTCTGCCCCACCTTCTTTATATTTCCAATGTGCTGCAAATCCCTTTTCAGCGATATCGTCCATCCTCCTGGTTCGTATTTGAACTTCTACCCATTTTCCCGTTGGACTCATTACTGTAGTATGTAATGATTCATAACCATTGGCCTTCGGTGCAGATATCCAATCTCTTAAGCGTTCAATATTCGGTTGATAATAATCTGTAACTACAGAATAAGCTTGCCAGCAATCTGATTTTTCATTTTCTTCTGATTCCGAATCAATAATTATTCGAATGGCAAACAAATCATAAACCTCTTCAAAAGAAACATTTTTCTTGTTCATTTTATTCCATATGGAATAAATTGATTTAGGGCGACCTTTAATCTCAAACTTCAATCCTTTTTCTTGAAGTGACTTTTTGATAGGTAATGAAAACTTAGATATAAACCTTTTTCTAACTTCTTGAGTTTTTTCTAGTTTGCTTTGTATTTCTGCAAATATCTCCGGTTCCTGACATTGTAAGGAAAGATCTTCTAATTCTGATTTAATGGTATGCAACCCTAATCGATGAGCTAATGGAGCGTACAAGAATAAAGTTTCAGAAGCAATTTTTAGTTGCTTATCCCTTCTCATCGAACCTATGGTTCTCATGTTATGTAATCTATCGGCAATCTTAATTAAGATAACTCTTACATCTTCAGAAAGGGTTAACAATATTTTTCGAAAATTCTCAGCTTGCAAGGAAACACTATGATCAACTACTCCTGATATTTTAGTAAGCCCATCAATAATTATGGCTTCTTTTTTACCAAAAATATTTTCAATATCCTCTATGGTAATATCCGTATCCTCAACGGTATCATGTAAAAGGGCACATATTATCGAAGTAGCTCCTAGACCAATTTCTTCAGCACATATTCTTGCAACGGCAATAGGGTGGTAAATGTAAGGCTCTCCTGATTTCCTACGCATATCTTTATGCGCATCCAATGCAACATCAAAAGCTTTCCGAATTCTTTTTTTGGTAGCTGCATCTTTCTTAGAATGCTTGGCGGCTCTTAATAAACCTTTATAAGCATTTAATATTTCCTTTTTCTCTTTCTCTAAATCTATCATCCAGCTAATATTTCTTTATCTAGATTACACTCTTTCAATTATTGTGGCATATCCTTGGCCTACGCCAATACATAGAGTAACTAATGCATATTTTTTGTTCTGCTTTTGCAACTCAATTGCTGCACTTTGTAATATTCTTGAACCAGTCACCCCTAAAGGATGTCCAATTGCAATTGCACCACCATTAGGGTTAATTCTTGAGTCATTGTCAGCTAGCCCCATTTTTCTTGTGCATGCTAAACTTTGTGCCGCAAATGCTTCATTCAATTCAATAATATCTATATCATCTAAAGTTAACCCAGCTCTTTTTAACGCTTTTTCTGTTGCATAAACTGGCCCTATCCCCATTATTCGTGGCTCAACACCTGCTATAGCACTTGAAACAATACGTGTTTTTGGCTGTAGGTTATATTTTTTTGCAGCTTCTTCTGATGCAATCAACATTGCTGCTGCTCCATCGTTTAACCCCGAAGAATTACCAGCAGTAACACTCCCTCCTTCTTGGCGAAAAGCTCCTCTTAATTTCCCTAAAACTTCTAAAGAAGTAGTTGGTTTTATAAATTCATCTTTATCAAAAATAATAGGATCCTTTTTTCTTTGAGGAATTTCAACAGCTACAATCTCTTCAGCTAATCGCCCATTTTCTTGAGCTGCTGTTGCTTTTATTTGACTCCAATAAGCAAATTGATCTTGGTCTTCTCTACTAATTTTATACATGTCTACCAAATTCTCGGCAGTTTGTCCCATTCCATCAACTCCATACAATTCTTTCATCTTAGGATTAACAAATCGCCAACCAAAACTTGAATCATACATCTTTGCATCCGTACCAAAAGCTTTAGCTGATTTGGATATAACATAAGGTCCTCTCGACATATTTTCTACTCCTCCAGTAATATACACATCTCCATCTCCTAGCTTTATGGCTCTAGAAGCATTAATTGCTGATGCCATTCCTGATGCACATAAGCGATTTACCGTTTCACCTCCCACTTGCCATGGTAACCCTGCCAACAAACCAGACATACGAGCCACATTGCGATTATCTTCTCCTGCTTGATTGGCACAACCAAACAATACATCTTCTATTTCTTCTTGATTAACGGAAGGATTTCGTTGCATTAACTCCTTAATAACTACCGCTCCCAAATCATCTGTTCTAACTGCTGATAATGTACCTCCAAAACTCCCAATTGGAGTTCGTATTGCGTCTATGATATATGCTTCTTTCATATTTTAATAACTGTAAAAGTTTAATATCAAAGTTAGTATAATAGAATAAAAAAACTCCTTAAAATTTAAGGAGTTTTAGATTTTAAAGAAAGTTGTCTTATTTTTTTATATAAATCGGTTTTAAACAATATTGCTCCCCAAAATTAACCCTTACCCAATTAATTAACTCTTCTACTTCGTGCTCCATTAAATATTGATAAGCTTTTGCTAATTCCTTTCTAAACAATTTTACATCAAAACTTACTTTACTCAATATTTCTTTACTGTATTCTAACTTGCTTTTTTTCATATTTTTCTCAATTTCTCGGTGAATAAATTTACAAAATTATCTGATATAAACACTATAGTTTTATTTCTTTTTTTAACCTTTGTCTTTACAATTACTAATTTAAAACACACTAACTATATGAAGTAGTAACTTATTATTAGGTACATTTACTTTTAACATTTTTTAATAAAAAATATCATGAAAAAAACACTTCTTGCCCTCTTAATAACAATGACTTCCATACTAAATGCGGCCAATATCAGTTATGAAGTTTCAATGCCTCAACCACATACTTATTATTATGAAATAAAAATTAAAGTTGAAGAGCATCAAAAAGACTATTTTGACATTCAAATGCCGGTTTGGTCTCCGGGTTCTTACTTAATAAGAGAATTTGCTAAAAGTGTTGAGAGTTTAAGTGCTACTTTCAACAAAAAATTACTCAAAACGGAAAAAATCAACAAAAACACTTGGAGAATTTATGCTGAAAATGCCAAAAGTGTAGTTATCTCTTATAAAGTTTATGCTTTTGAATTAAGTGTTCGAACTAGCTTTTTAGATGCTTCTCATGGTTACTTTAACGGTACAAGTATGTTTATGTATATTAACGAACTAAAAAATATCCCTCACCAACTCACTATTATTCCATTTAAAGATTGGAAAAAAGTAAGTACCTCCTTAACCAAAACTGCAGCCAAAGGATTTCAATATCAAGCACCAAATTATGATATACTAGTCGATTCTCCTGTGGAGATTGGTAATCACGAAACATTTGACTTCACATCTGCTGGAGTGATACACCATGTGGCCATGTACGGAAAAGGAAATTATGACGTAGATCAACTTAAAATTGATATGGCTAAAGTAACCCAAGCTTGTACTGATGTGTTTGGTGAGAACCCTAACAAAGAATATACTTTTATCATTCACAATCTTACCAAAGGAAGTGGCGGTTTAGAACATTTAAGCTCTACAACACTTCAAGTAAATAGATGGACCTACACAGGAGGTAGCTATAAAGGATTTTTAAGTTTAGTTGCTCACGAATATTTTCATTTATGGAATGTAAAAAGAATTCGTCCTGAAGCATTAGGTCCTTTTGATTATAATAATGAGAACTACACCAACTTACTATGGGTAATGGAAGGTTTTACCAGTTACTATGATGAGCTTCTCTTATATAGGGCGGGAATTTATAATGAAGACGAGATTATTAGAAAATTTACTGGTTCAATTAGCAGTATCGAAAACCAACCAGGAAATAAAGTACAACCTGTTGCTCACTCAAGTTTTGATGCGTGGATAAAAGCCTACAGAAGAAACGAAAACAGCTATAACACTACCATCTCCTACTACACCAAAGGAAGTGTTATTGCGAACATGCTTGATTTAACAATAATTAATGCTACTAAAGCTGAAAAAAACTTAGATCACGTAATGCAATACCTCTACAATGAATACTATAAAAAACAAGGAAGAGGTTTTACTGATGCTGAAATGCAAGCTGCACTTGAGCATGTTTCAGGACTAAAACTAAATGATTTTTTTGAGAAATACATTAATGGAACTCAAACCTTTGACTATAAAACTATTTTTGGATATGCTGGTTTTTCTGTAGAAACAATCATTAATAATGATCCTTCATTTGGAGCTTCATTCTCTGGAAACAACATAAAAACTGTTTATCGAAACTCAACCGCATATGATGGAGGAATCAATGTAAATGATGAAATCATTGCTGTTGATGGTTTTCGATTATCTGGTGACATATCTAGTTTTATTGAAGACAAAAAAGTTGGTGACACTCTCTCTGTGCTTTTTAGTAGAGATAATATTATTCAAACTCTGAATATCCCATTAAAATCAAGAGGAAATACTCGCTACTTAATTGCTAATGAGAATGAGGAGAAAAATGCCATTCATAAAAAATGGTTACACCAATGATAATATCTTTAATTGTAGCAATTGCAGAGAACAATGCAATAGGTAAGGATAATGACTTATTGTGGCGTTTACCCAATGATATGCAATACTTTAAAACAAAAACGTTGCATCACCACATTGTTACAGGACGAAAAAATTATATTTCAATTCCTCCAAAATTTCGCCCATTGGTTGATAGAACTAATATTGTATTAACTCATCAAACCAATTTTCAAGAAAAAAATTGTGTAATTCTTCATTCACTAGAAGATGCTATTGAATACGCAAAATCAAACAATGAAGAAGAGTTATTTATTATTGGAGGAGGACAAATCTACCATGAAGCATTGTCTAAAAAATTAATTGATAAAATGTATATAACACATGTTAGTCAGACATTCGAAGCTGATACTTTCTTCCCAGAAATTGATCTTCAACTATTTCAAAAAACAAATGAAGAATTTCATGAAGCAGACGAAAAACATTCTTATTCTTACTCATTTGTGGTTTATGAAAAAATCAACTAACTTTAATCATTAATCGTTTTAATATTTTATTCATGAGATTAACATATACTATACTTTCTGCTCTTTTAATTCTCGGGGTATCCAGTTGTAAAGATTCCGATAGAGATGAAGATGTAACCACTAATTCTTCAGAAGATTACGCTATAGGACAAACAATAGCTCATGATATTTTTAAAATAGTTCATCAGGCTGCATATAGCTCAAAAGGAATAACTACAGCTAATTTAACAGATACCAACACTATTTTTGGGTGTGACACACTAATAATAGACACTTTATCCAATCCAAAATCTATACTTATTCAATTTGATTCTGTTTGTACATATAGTAGTATTACGAGATCAGGAACGATTACCATTACAACAAACTCTAAATACGACACCCCAGGAGCATCCACTACTGTAACTTTTAATGACTACAAACATAACAGTTACTCCATTTTATCAGGAACTATTTCTATAATTTACAATGGAGTGCTAGATAGCAAACCTAATTATTCATTTAATGCTAATGATTTAAAAATAGAAAATAATAAGCAACAACTATTAACATGGAGTAGCACCCAAAAAATTAATATAGAAGCTGGTGAAACCACATCCATAGTTACAGACGATACTTATTCTACTTCAGGAACTAACAATGGTGTTGCTTTTAAAGGAAATAGTTTCAACACAACAATTTCTAGCGATCTTGCTTTTTCCGGAAGCTGTAATTGGGTGAGTACTGGACTTGTTAACGTAAGCCCAAACAATAAAGCTGTAAGAAAATTAAACTTCGGTTCAAATTGTGACAACAAAGCTAGTGTTAGTATTTACGATATTAATTATGATATTATTTTACCATAAAATAAGATATGCTTACCATTAATCCAAAAGAAATTGAAACTCCAAAATTGCACCATTATTTATTAGGTGCTGTTGGTCCTAGGCCCATCGCTTTTGCAAGCACAATAGATAGCAAAGGAGTTCCTAACTTAAGTCCTTTCAGTTTTTTTAATGTTTTTAGCGCCAATCCACCTATATTGATTTTTTCTCCGGCTAGGGCTGGTAGAACAGGTGCGACAAAAAACACACTTGACAATGTAAAGGAGGTAAAAGAAGTGGTAATTAATGTTGTTAATTATGACATTGTACAACAAATGTCATTATCAAGTTCCCCCTATGATAGAAGTATAGATGAATTTGTAAAAGCTGGATTAACACCTGTTGCATCTGATATAATCAAACCTTTTAGAGTAAAAGAATCTCCCGTTCAATTTGAATGTAAAGTAAATGAAATCATTGAGCTAGGACAAAATGGAGGAGCTGGTAATTTGGTAATATGCGAAGTGCTTAAAATTCATATTAATGAGGCTGTACTAGATCATAATGATATGATTGATCAAACTAAAATTGATTTAGTAAGCCGTATGGGAGGAAATTGGTACTGTAGAGCCGATAAAAATTCCATGTTCGAAATCGAAAAACCTATTGCTACTATAGGTATTGGTGTTGATCAAATTCCTGAAAATATTAGAAACAGTTCTGTTTTAACTGGAAATGATTTGGGATTACTAGGAAGTGTAGAGTCCATTCCATCTCAAGAAGAGATTAATCGTTTCGAAGCTCCTGAGGGTGAAAAACATCAAATTGCCCAAAATCTTTTAAGCAAAAATGAAATTATGAATGCTTGGAAAGTGTTGTTGAAATAATTCCATGAGTTTCACTCAAAAATACACTACCCTATTTAAAGCATTACTCCCCACCCCTTTTACCATTGCGGTAATATTAACCTTCATTACTTTTTTTATTGCGTTTTTTATTACCCGACCAGCAACAGAAAGTATTCTCCAATATCCCATTCAATTAATGCAGTACTGGGAACAAGGTATATGGAATAATGGACTACTTGTTTTTGCCATGCAAATGATGCTAATGTTGGTGTTAGGACATACTTTGGCATTAACAAGTCCTATAAATAATTTAATTAACCACATTGTTAAAATATGTAATAATACTGCTAAATCTGCTGCTTTAGTAACCCTGTTAACTGTAGCAGTTAGCTTATTTAATTGGGGATTAGGTTTAATTTTCGGAGCCATCTTTGCCAGAAAAGTTGCTGAACACGCTCAAAAAAACAACATTAAAATCAACTACCCTATAATTGGCGCTGCAGGTTATTCTGGTTTAATGGTTTGGCATGGAGGTTTATCAGGCTCATCTTTAGCAAAAGTAGCCGAACCTAATCACCTTAAAGAAATGATGACTGGAATATTGCCTGACACCCAATTGGCTCAATTACCAGAGAGTATTGGTTATAGTGAAACATTTGGATCTACAATGAATATTTTTGTGATGTTAGCTGTTTTAAGTATCCTACCTTTAGCTATGTACTTTCTAGGTAAAAGGTCTAAATCAAGTTTCATTAATTTCAACACAAGCTTTAAGACCACTCAAATTTCACCCAAAAATATTGAGGGTGCTGAAAAGTTAGACCATTCTAAATACTTCTCTATTTTGTTTGGAGGAATACTTCTTCTTTATATAACACACAAGGTAATCATTGATTATCACTTTAATTTTTTACTCTTTTTTAACCCGAATAACATTAATCTTTTGTTATTTGCTTTAGCACTTACACTACATAAAAGTTTTTTCCATTTCTTAAATGCTATAGATAATGCAATTGTTGGGGCAGCAGGTATATTAATACAGTTTCCTTTATATTTTGGAATTATGGGAATTATGAAAAGTTCTGGTTTAGTAACAGAAATATCAGATTTCTTTGTTCAAGTTTCTACTGCAACAACCTATCCTATTTTTACTTTTTTAAGTGCGGGATTAGTTAATATTTTTGTCCCAAGTGGTGGAGGACAATGGGCCGTTCAAGGCCCCATAATTATACAAGCTGCTAATGACCTAGTTATTTCTTTACCTAAAAGTATCATGGCTTTAGCTTATGGGGATCAATTAACCAACATGCTTCAACCTTTTTGGGCCTTACCTTTACTTGGAATTACAGGATTGAAAGCAAAAGAAATTTTACCTTATACTTTAATCTTAATGCTAATTGGAGGAGTGATTTATTTAAGTGCTCTTCTTATTTTTTAAACTACTGGAAGGTCATCTACCGTTTTTGAGTCTAATGCGTCTCTCAATCCATTTCCTACTAATACAAAAGCTAACACCATAAGTATTATAGATATACCTGGAAGAACTGCCAAATAGGCTTTACCTGTAATAATATAACCTTTGTGTTCAGCTATAATTTTCCCCCAAGTTGCTTGAGGAGGTTGAGCCCCTATTCCTAAAAAGCTTAATCCTGCCTCAATTAAAATTGCTGCTGCAAAATTAATAGCAGAAATAACAATTACAGGTCCTAATACATTTGGAATCATATGCTTAAAGATAATTCTAGAATTGTTAAAGCCCAATGCTCTCCCTGCTTCAACAAATTCTTTTTCTCTCAAACTTAACATTTGCCCTCTAACTACCCTAGCTACTTCTACCCACATAGTTAAACCTACAGCCACAAAAACTTGCCACACCCCTTTTCCTAATGCCATAGTAATAGCAATAACCAATAATAAAGTAGGAATAGACCATACCACATTAATAAACCACATGATCACATCATCCAACCATCCACGAAAATAACCTGCTAGTGCCCCTAGCGTTATCCCTATTACTAACGAAATAAATACTGAAATAAAACCAACAAATAAGGATATCCAGGTCCCTGCCATTAATCTACTTAACAAATCTCGACCGTACTTGTCAGTACCTAAATAATATTTTTTAGTAATAATATTATTGTTTTTAATGACTTCTTTTAAATCTGCAATACTAACATGCTCTTTATTATCTTTTGTATAAAAATCTAAATATCCATTAGATTGTACAACCTCATTATGATCTAAAGGATAAACTATGTCTGCTAGGTTGTATTTTAAAATCTGTCCATTATTGATGTCGCTGCCCGTATATTTTTCAATCACTAAGTTATCTCCCTCGAAACTATAGTCATAAATTGGAACTGTAATATATTCACTCTCGACACCATCTGTAATGGCATCCCAAAAAGTGGTTGATCTTAACGCTTCATTTTTTCGGATTTTTAGTAATTCAATCGTAAATCCTGGTTTTTTGGTAGTGATTTCCAAAATTTGATCGTTGGCTTTAGGTGTGCCATCAGGACGTATAAAAGGCCCCATAAAAGCAATGAAGACAGCTATCCCAATTAAAAACAAACCAAATAAGGCCAATTTATTTTTTTTTAATCGAAACCAAGCAACCTGAGAGAGCGATTTTGAATATATTTCTTCTTCGTTATTACTCATTAAAAATTCGATCTTTCCATTTAAATTTATAAAATTTTGAAGCTACTGCCACAGTTACAATATAAATGGGATAAACTAATTGTACCGGAATAAAGTACAACAACCTATCTCTCTGTTTAAAGTAAGAAGATAACAAAAATAATAATATAAAATCAATCAACCATTTACTAATTATAAGGATTATGCCTATAAACCTTATTTCTTCGACAAAAAGCATTCCTAGATAGATGAAAAACACAATAAGGTTCTGAATAAATATAATAGAACTAACAAATATCAAAAATACATCTTTATAGTAACCAGTTTTTGAAGCCCATCTCAGTCGCTGGTTAATAAAACTACTCCATGATCTTTCCGAATAAGTCTTTACAATAAATTGCTCATCCATTATCCCTACAACTTTTTTACGATGAGATTTAAACTTCTCCAACAAAAATATATCATCTCCTGAAGGAGTATTATAATTATCATAACCATTAACTTGGTGGTAAGTTTCTTTAAGGTAAGCCAAATTAGCTCCATTGTTTAATACTGGTTGATGGTAATAGGCTAAGCCAAAAGTAACTCCTTGTACTGCGCACATATCTAAAAATTGAAATGTTCCCAAGAAACCTTGTCCATCAGAAAAAATAACTGGACCTAACAGCATAGATACTTCATTTTTTAAGTGGTTTGAAATAATCGATAACCAATTTGGTGGAAGTATACAATCTCCATCTGTAAGTGCTATTATTGGGTGTTGAGCATACTTTACACCCTTTTTTAATGCTTCTTTTTTTGAATACTTATCTTTCAATTTAACAATAGTAAAATTCAAAGAAGTATTCTCAATCGCCTTTTCAGCAATTTGAATTGTTCCGTCTGTAGAATGATCATCAATCAAAATAAGCTCAAAATTACTCTTATCATAATTTTGATTGATTACTGAAGTTAAACAAGCTTTAATTCTATCTCCTTCATTTCTAACTGCTATTACTATACTTATATTTTGGTGTGTTACCTCACTGATTAAAGGTTTCTTTTTTATTTGAATCCATCCAACAATAACAGAACTTAATGATGAAACATACAACAATAAAATAATTAATAAAGATATTTCTATAGAACAAATCACCTTTCTGTTAATATTTTCAGTTGTTTAATAAAAAACAGTCCTATTACTGCAGGAATTGCCACATTAATCAACCATAATAAAACAGAAGCAAACAGTATTGCTAGTTGATTATCTGTAATAACTCCAAAGATTAGCAATGCAACAGAACCTCTCACACCTATCTCCGAAATTAATATAGTGGGTATTACCGATGTTACCATAAAACATAAGGGAATTAATAGTAATTCATTAAAAGCACTAAAACTAATAGAAAATGCTTTTAGCATTAGGAAATATTGAAAAGAAAAAACAAAATACCTCAACACGCTCATTAAAAGAATATTTAAGCGTTTCTTAAAAGAAAAACCTCCTAAAGCATCCAGCCATTTTTTATTTTCTATATATGGTACGCTGTAAAAAATAAAGCGAATTAACTGAGGGTAAAAGTAGCTTAACAAAGACAAGCTCGTGAGCAGTAATAATATTATTTTAACATATGTATAATTAACCTGAAGTCCGAACAACTCTATGGTAAAAAATGTAGCTATTGTTCCAAAAATAAAAGTAACTAACAATTGCGAATAAGCTCCAATTGCTGTTTTAAATAGTGCCTTTTTAAATATCTTTTTATTATTAAGGAGCAATATCCTCCCTGGTATTTCTCCAATTCTATTCGGTGTAATAATTCCTAGAGTAATTCCCGTTATTGTTAACTGAAACGATCGAAAAAAAGGAAGCTCTTCAATATCTTTCATTAAATATTGCCATTTGTAGGCTTCTAACCCCCAATTAAAAATCATTAATAGCAAAGTCATCAATATATATTGATAATGAACAATATGAAATAAATCCGAATGGAAATGATCAAAAAAATCATCCTTTAATTTATACCAAATCAATAATATAGCTCCGGCACCTATTAATAATCTCAGTAGCAAATTAATATATTTGTATAGAAGTAGTTTATTCAACAGCAATTCTTAATTAAATTCCTTAAATTGGTCTTAAGTAGTTTTTTATAGTGATTAAAGATAAAATAATTTGTATGTCCGCAAACACTAATAATCAATCAATAATGATTATCTTTACAAGCAAATAAAGGTATGAATATATTTAGTTTTACGGCACATTTTGAGAGTGAAGAATCCTGTAGACTTCACT
>Ga0114931_10001378_pt1 | contig 31071 bp, 28 predicted proteins | sample 2SBtaG_FD_89579 | JGI IMG/M metagenome (GOLD analysis project Ga0114931, IMG submission 89579) | Deep subsurface microbial communities from Kolumbo volcano to uncover new lineages of life (NeLLi) - 2SBTROV14_V59a metaG | ecosystem: Environmental > Aquatic > Marine > Volcanic | place: Kolumbo... | reverse complement strand
CCACGGAACCCGAACGCAGGTTACGGGCGGCATACAAGCTCTTACCCATTTTCTTGCGTGCGTCCTTTTCAAAATCCTGGACGATTTTCTGACCGGTACCCAATGACACATCGATACGGCGAAGGTCGCGTACCATTTTATGCAGACCGGTGGGTTCCAGCGAAAAACGATGATCGGTGCCTTTCCATGAGCGGTTTAGGGTGAAATGTTTCTCCACCACCGTGGCGCCGAGCATATAGGCAATGGACGGGGCCAATATTCCGTAATCATGCCCGGAATACCCGATGGCAACATCGTCGAAAGTTTCGCGCAGCGTTGAAATGGCACGCAGATTTAAATTTTCATACTCGGTGGGATAACCAGCCGTGCAATGCAGCAGGCATAATCGTTCGTTATGCTGCATAACCGCCTGGTAAGCCATGCGTATTTCGTCCAATTCAGCCGCGCCGGTGGACACGAACATGGGTTTACCCAACTTCGCCACGTAGCTGAGCAGCGGCAAGTTGGTGATATCACCGGAAGCGATCTTATAAGCGCTTACGCCCAGTTCCTCCAGAAAATCCACACTGTTGTAGTCAAACGGCGTGGCAAAAAAATCCACCTCGTTTTCCTCGGCGCAGGCTTTCAATTCCCGGTATTCGTCCAGGGTAAACTCCAGATAGTCGCGGTGCGCGCCGTAGGTGTCACCGTAGCTGTTTTCATTGTCATACGGCTTATTGTACATAGCCCTGGTAAACAACTGCCGATTGTCGCGCTTTTGAAATTTCACCGCGTCCACGCCCATGCCGGCCGCCACCCGAATCATGCGCAAGGCGGTTTTCAGTTCACCCTGGTGATTGTTGCCGATCTCGGCAATCACGTAGCAATGGCCTTGCTCGGCGACACTGTGAAAATTGACTTGAAACGATTTCATAAAAACTCTCCTGAATAAATGTCTTCACTTCCTGTGCACGACCGCGTTAGCGTAAAAAGTTAAAAATGGAGAGATTCTGCATGCGTACAAAGGTAGTCTGCGCCGCCTGCAGGCTCATTAACTCTCGGTTCATCACACTGACCGCCTGCGGAAAATCCAAGTTCACCAATCCGCTCTGGATAGATTGCAGTTCCAACTTGATATCATCATTGGTGGACTGCTGGGACTGCACCGTATTACGCCGAGCGCCAATCTGCGTGCGCACTCCGGTCAGATTATCCATGGCGCGGTTTAAATCCGACAACGTCCGGTTAATACCATTGGATACCGCCGCTTTTTTCGGCGGTTCATCACCGGGAATACTCAAGGCATCAATAAAGTTCTGTATTGTGGTGAACATATCCTGGTTTTGGCTCGGCGAAATATCAAACGAATCGGCGTCGGTGGGTTGCCCGGAAACATCGATTTGCACGCCGTTAAAACTAAATGATGCACGGAGGTCATCACCATTACTCAATTGTTCGACGGTTGCGTAGGTACCTGCGGCCACGGCCCCGCTGGCGACACCGGTAATGGTATAGGTAATTGGATCGGTTGGCAGTGCCTGGGTAAACGCAATCGTATACGTGTCGGCCGCAAAGGTACCGGCAACCGAACCTTCACCGATAATCGCGGTGCCGGCATTCGCGGCATTGGTCTCGGCCACAAAAACACCGTTGCCGTTGCGAATGGCTTGAAATACCGTGCTGCCCGGGTCGCCCACCGGCACGCGTATGTCCGGACCCAAATTCAGTTCGCGCTGACCCTGATCGCCGTTATAGGTCACATTGCCTGCATTGTCACGGGTAAACGGTTTAATTTTGCTTTGGAATCCGGCGAAAATATACTCATTGGCACCGTCACGATAGTTGGAAATGTCCACCGCCTGATTGAGTAATTGCTCCACTTCATTGGCGACCACTTTACGTTCGTTTTCCGTGTTCAACTGGCTGGCGGCGGCCACGGCCAATTCCCGAACCCGCTGTAAAATGTCTTCAGTGGCACCGACCGCGGATTCTTCCAAAGCCAGCTTGGATTCAGAAAAGTCGGTATTGCGCGCATACTGGCCGTATTCTTCGATAATTTTTTCAAGCGCCAGTGACCGGGTTGCCGCCGCCGGATCATCGGACGGTTGTAATACCCGTTTACCGGTAGCCAACTGCTGTTGCACATCAACAAGTTTCTGTTGCTGGCGGTTAATCGCTTCAATCGTGGTCTGATAAAAACGTGCCGTGGATACCCGCATAACTACCTCGCCACCGCTTGCAATAAGGTTTGAAAAATCGTATCGGCCACCGAGATGACCTGGGCGGCCGCAGAATAACTCTGTTGCAGGCGTACCAGGTTAGCGCCTTCCTCATCCAGGTTTACCCCGGACACCCCTTCCCTGGCGTCAATGGATTGTTGCAGAATGACATCCTGGGCACTGGTATTGACATTCAGTTGCCGCGTAGTCGTTCCCACCGAGGAGACGATTTGATCATAGGCATCAAAAACGGTCGCCGTGTTGCCGGCTATGACTTCTTGATTTTGCAGCGCCGTCAATGCCAGGGCATTGCGATTATCCCCCAAGCCACCGGCGTTGGACTCAATGGTGAATGAGTCACCGACCGCAGGTGTTCCGTTGATTACCACACGACTGCCGTTAATATCAATGTTTCCACCGCTGGTATAGGCGAAACTGCCGACACCGTTAACGCTGTAGGTTGCGGGTGTCAGGAACTGAATCGTCGTCGTGCTCAGTAAATTGGGATCGGTGGCGTCCAGCACCTGCCCCGCATCGATCTCGGCCGCGCCGATATTGGCCAATGCCGCTTGCGTTCGAATGGGCGCCGCCGCGGCGATTTCCCGAACATCGGATATCACCACATCAAAAGCCTGGCTGCCGTTGCGATTGGGTTGAATCTCAAAATTATCCCCGGTGAGCGGTGCGCCGGCAATGGTGATGGTCAGGCCATCGGTGCTGAACGGCCCCGCACCGGACAACGTTTGCGATGTGTTATCCGACAAATTGGTTAAAATGTAGTTTGTTCCGTCATAGGTCATATTGTAGTCAGCGGTGGACAACGCACTGACATCACTGATGCTTACCGCCACCGTACCGGTACCGCCGTTGTTGTTGTGGGACAATACCTGCGGCGCGCCGGCCTGAAAAAAATCGCCACCCAAAGTAGCGTTCATGGTCATACCGGCGCGATGCTGGCTGTTAAATACGTCAGCCAACGCATTGGCAATACGCCCCATTTGATTCTGCGCGGGAACCAGCATCTCATCGCGAAAACGCAGGAATCCACCGAGCTTCCCACCGTTCATGCTGTCGGTAACGATGGACGTTAGGCCGCCGATGGAAATACCAATTTCTTTACGATTGATATCCAGCGAACCGTTCTCCAAACTTAACGTGTTATAACTGCTGCCAATTACCAGGGGCTGCCCGTTACCGACAAACACATTCATGGATCCATCGGCCAGGGGAAGCGTCTTGACGGTAACGTTAGCCGACAATTCGTTTAACAACTGATCACGACGATCCAACAAATCGTTGGGCGGTTGGCCGCCGCTTTGTCCGCCGGCAATCACTATATCCTGGTTTACCGTGGCGATTGCCTCGGCAATACCGTTAACGTCCTCCACCACGGCAGTCAAGTTATTGTTGACATTATTGTGCAGATCGTCGAACCGGAACTGCATGGTATGGAAGCGATCGGCCAGCGCATTGGCTTCAGCGAGCATGACATTTCGGGTGTCCACGGACGCCGGATCATTGGCAACCTCTTCCATGCTGTTAAAAAATCGCTGTATATTAGGACTTAATCCGGCTTCGGCATCGGCCAATAGACTGTCCAAACGTCCGGCTAATCCGGCATATTCCTCAAACTCCGCATGGCTGGATGAATTATCGCGTACCTGCTCGGTTAAAAACCGATCATAGGACCGCAGCACCGTGGTGACTTTTACACCGGTGCCGATAAAGCCATTGGCGGCCGGCACCGGTTCGCGCGATGCATATTCCACCCGTTGCCGGGAATAGCCTTCGGTATTGACGTTGGAAATATTATGAGAGGACGTGACAAGACCGCGCCGCGATGCCAGCAAACCGGAAAGACCTAAATTGAGTAAATCACCACCTTGACCCATGGCCAGGCTCCGTTAACTTTCGCTTAACATAATTAGCGTTCATCCCGCATTAACCTTTAGCTGAGATAGCGCCTGTGATAGTGTGGATCCGTCAATAATATTCAACAACTTATCCGCGTATTTCGGGTCCGTGGCATAACCGGCATCCTGAAGGGCCTGAAAATAGGCTCTGTTATCATGCCCTTGACCGAGTACCGCCCGATAGCGCGGATTGGTTTTGAGAAACGCGGCGTAATCCATAAAACTCTCTTCATACGACCCATAGCGGCGAAACGGTGACGCCCGTCGTACCACTTGCCCTTGATCCACCTCCAGGGAACCTACCGTCACCGATAAACCCTGCCATTGACCCCCGGCCTTGATGCCAAACAGGTTATACGAACTGGCACCGTCACCCGCCTTGGGGATATACTTGCCCCAACCGGTTTCCAGGGCGGCCTGCGCCAACAACGCTTTGGGATCGGCATTGATGCTTGCCGCGGCCTTTTTCGCCATAGGATAAAAGCGCTTAACAAAATCCTGCGGTGAGGGCAGCGGCGGATCCGCGGCTGGTACCCGGGCCGTGGTGGAAGCTTGACGAACCGGTTTTTCTGTGTGCCCAATCGTCGCGGGCTTTACCGAATCGTGCTGCGGGCCGTGTGGCTGGGTTGCCCTTAGTTGTTGGATGACCAAGTCGGCGATGCCGATTTGATGTTCCCTGGCCATGTGCATCGACATCTGCTGGTCAAGCATCTCGCGATAAAACTGGCTTTGATCGTTATCGAGCAATCCGTCTCCGAAACTGGTTTTGCGCATGCTTTGCAGCATCATTTGCACAAACAAGGCTTCAAAATCCTCGGCGGCTTTTCGCAACGATGGATCGGTGAGTGGTGCCGATTTGACGGCCGGAATACTTTGCTGCGCTGTGATGCTCATAACGGTTTCAATCGCTTAAATGACGATTAACTGGGCGCGCAAGGCACCCACCGATCGCAATGCTTCCAATATGGCCACTAGGTCGCCGGGCGCCGCACCCACTTTATTAACCGCGGCGACAATATCGTTTAAAGCCACACCGGGCTTGAATAGAAACATACGATTGCCATCCTGCTTTAACTCCACGCCGGACTGGGGAACGACCACCGTTTGGCCCTGTGAAAAAGGCGCCGGCTGGCTGACACCGGCTTGTTCCGTAATGGTCACCGTCAATGAACCGTGCGCCACCGCCGACGGCATCACTCTTACATAACGACCGATCACTACGGTACCGGTACGCGAATTCACCACGACTTTGGCGGCAGCCTGCCCCGGTTCAAGGGTCAAGTTTTCAATAAAAGACAAATATCCGATCTTCTGGGAAATATCTTTGGGTGTACGCACTTGTATGGTTACCGCATCCACGGCCCGTGCGGTGCCCATGCCGACCGCGGTGTTAATAGTATCCGCCACCCGATGTGCGCTGGTAAAATCGTATGTATGCAAGTTCAACAATACAAAGTTTTGCTCCGCGAACTGATTGGGTACGCTTCGTTCAACGGAAGCACCGCGAGGGATACGACCCACACTGGGTACATTGACGGTAATTTTTGAGCCGTCGGCACCTTGAACACCCAAACCGCCTACCACCAGACTACCCTGCGCCACCGCATAAACCTTACCGTCCGCGCCTTTTAGGGGCGTCATTAACAGTGTTCCGCCGCGCAGGCTTTTAGCATTGCCGATGGACGACACGGTAATATCGATCGCTTGGCCGGGCTTGGCAAACGGCGGTAGATCCCCATGCACCGACACGCCCGCAACATTTTTCAATTGCGGATTGACATTGGGCGGAATCGTAATACCGAATTGATTGAGCATGTTTTTTAAACTCTGCACGGTAAACGGTGTCTGGCTGGTTTGGTCACCGGTACCATCCAATCCAACCACCAGGCCGTAGCCGATGAGTTGATTACTGCGCACACCTGAAATCGAAATCAAGTCCTTGATACGTTCGGCTTGACAAGGCGAGCACAAAATCAAAAACATGAATACGATGGATACTCTAGTCATAATTAAAATGGCCATAGTTTGGATAAAAAGAACCGGCTTAACCAGCCGTGGGCATTGGAATCGGCGACCGCGCCACGACCGCTGTAAATGATGCGGGCATTTCCCACCTGGGTGGAAGACACGGTATTGGCCGGTGTAATATCCACCGGCCGGATAATGCCGGACAACCTGACAAATTCATCACCGCGATTGATGGTAATGGCTTTTTCACCGCGTACCTTGAGATATCCATTAGGCAGAATCCCGGTAACCATCACGGTGATACTGCCGCTGATGCTGTTACTTTGATTGCTGTCACCTTCGCCTTTAAAACTTTGAGATGACTGTAAATCCGCGCTCAAATTCAACTTGCCGCGGTTTAACGATCTTCCCAATAGCGTCGGCTGGGCAATACCGATATCATTTTCCTTGGAGGTGCTGGTTTTGGCGGATTTGCTGGCATCAATTTTTTCAGCCAACATCACGGTGACCAGGTCACCGACACGATAGGCTTTGATATCCTGGAACAACGCCATGCTGTGCGATTGCTGGTACAATCCACCGTTTTTTACCGGCGGTGGTGTAATGGCCTGCATTTCGGCCGGCGCGTAGTCAGGATCATGCAGCGGTGCGTTGACCACGCATGCCGGCAGCAAACAAACACCTATCCAATGTATGATTCGCATTTTATTCGCCTACAAGTTATTGGTGATGTATTGCAACATACCGTCGGTGGTGGCAATGGCCTTGGAATTCATTTCATAAGCCCTTTGCACCTCAATCATATTGACCAATTCGGCGACGACGTTGACGTTTGAGGTTTCCACGGAACCTTGCACAAGAAAGCCCAACCCATTCAACCCTGGCGTACCGGTTTGTGCCGCGCCGCTGGAACCTGTTTCCAGGAACAAGTTGTCACCGACCGGCTGCAGCCCGGCGGGATTGATAAAATCCACGGTCTGAATATTGCCTATTTGCGTCGGCGCGCTGGAACCGGGCGTTGACACACTGACCACGCCGTCGTCGCCAATCGTGACGCTTAAGGCGTTTTGCGGAATCGTGATAGACGGCTGCATCAAAAAACCGTTGGATGTGACCAACTGCCCCTGTGCATCGGTTTGAAAAGTACCATCTCTGGTATACGATATTGTTCCATCGGGCATCAAAACCTGAAAAAATCCCCTCCCGCGTATGGCCATATCCAGATTGTTTTCCGTTTGTGTAATGTTCCCCTGGGTAAATATTTTTTCCGTGGCCACGGTCCGCACCCCCGTACCCAGGCTCAACCCGGATGGCAATATGGTGTTTTCCGAACTTTGCGCACCCACCTGACGAATATTCTGGTAAATTAAATCCTGAAATACCGGACGCGATTGTTTATAACCGGTGGTCGCCACGTTGGCCAAATTATTAGACACCACCGCCATGCGGGTTTGTTGCGCGTCCAATCCTGTTTTTGCAATCCATAATGCCGGGTTCATAGTCGCCTCACTTAACTCATTCGCAGTATCTGGCTTAACGCGGTGGCGTTTTCTTCCACCGTGCTCATCATTTTCACTTGCATCTCAAAATGTCGGGCCAAATCCATCATTTTGACCATGGCACCAACCGCATTGACATTGCTGGATTCCAACATGCCGGCATTCAATCGCACGACCCCGTCCGCCGGGGCAAGTCCACCGTCGGCCATATGAAACAAACCATCCAAACCTTTGTTTAGTTTGTCATCGCCCGGATTCACAAGCTTGATACGATCGAGTACCGCCAAGGCAGTGGCATCCTGCCCCACAGGGCGAATGCTAACCGTACCATCGCCGCCGATCGACACCGACTCGGCAGGCGGTACCGCAATGGGACCTGAGTTTCCCAATACCAACAAACCCGCGCCATTGCTCAGCAAACCGTTACTGTCAATCCGCAAGTCACCGGCCCGGGTATATGCTTCATTACCGTCGACGCCCTGTACCGCTATCCAACCCTGGCCAGTGATGGCGATATCCAGGGGTTGACCGGTGGCCTGCATGGCACCGCGCTGGAAATCCACTTTGTTCGGCTCGGTATTGTTATACACTCGGCTGGCGTAACCCGGACCGTATACCGGTTCGGCCATAAAGTAGCTCAGGTCCGCGGCGAATCCGTTGGTATTTACATTGGCCAGGTTATGCGCATTGATCGCTTGCGCGGTCATGGTTTGTTTGGCGCCGCTCATGGCAATGAAAAGTGCTCTATCCATGTTGATGATTACCGAATGTTAATAATTGTTTGCGTGATGGTGTCGGCAGTCGACAAGGTCTGCGCGTTGGCCTGAAAATTACGCTGCGAGGTTATCAACTGCACCAGTTGTTCGGTTAATTCCACGTTGGACGCCTCCAGGGCGCCGGATTGAAGCAAACCAAAACTGGCGGTACCGGCCTCACCCACCAGCAAATCACCGGCGGCAAAAGTTTCGTCCCATGAGGTATCACCCAGTTGACGCAGGCCTTGCGGGTTGGGGAAATTAGCCAATGCCACTTTACCCAAGGGACTGGATTGTCCGTTGGTAAAACGGGCAAACACCACGCCATTGGTATCGATGTCAATACCACTTAAACGGCCCGCGGAAAAACCGTCCTGAGACAACGAGTTGACACCAAAAGGGGCGCCGTATTGGGTGGCGGTCGAATAGTCCATGGTTAGCGTGATATCGGCGGCACCGTTACCCGGTGTATACGCGGGCGCGGTAATTTGACCGCTGGCGGGGGTCACCAGGTTACCGGTATTATTGAAAATCAACTGGTCCGGTCCGTCCACGAAGTTACCGTCAATATACGCATAGGTATCCCATGTATTGACCGCGGCGTCTTTAACATAATACAAACTGGCCAAGTGTGATCCACCCAAGGTGTCATAAATGGTCGTGGACGTGGAGTTGGTGTACGACAAGGGGTTGGTAGGATCAAACACGGCAACCGATGGCGGGGTTTCCGCCGCCGGCAAATTCAAACCCACGGTCACATTGCTCGTTACCTGCGGCTGACCATTCGCAAGGGACAGTTGAAGATCGGAGAGCGTACCGGTACTAAATGATGCACCGTTGTTCACGGCAGGAAACATCTGCATGCGTGAACCGCCGGCATTCACTACATAACCGTCCCGGTCAATGTGAAAGGCACCGTTACGGGTATACGAAACCGCGCCGTTTTGACTATTGGTAATAAAAAAACCCTGACCGTTAATGGCCAGATCCAGGCTGTTATCGGTAAAATCAATATTGCCCTGGGAGAATTGTTGCTCGACTTGTGCCAGGCGCACACCGTTACCCACCGCGGTGGAACTGATGCCCTGAAAGGCCACCGCGTAAACATCGACGAAATCCGCACGCGACTGTTTGAACCCGGTGGTGCTGGCGTTCGCAATATTGTTACCCGTTACACCCAGATCGGACGAAGCGGCATTGAGTCCGCTTAACGCAATTCGAAACGGCATGGCAGTTCTCCTTAAGTAATTATTTCAGTTGTTCAACATCGGCTAGCTTACGCGGGCCGAGTCCTTCGACATTGAGTGTCACGCCTGTGCCGCCACTGTTCATGGTGACGCTTTCCACGGTGGCGTAAAGGGATGCGGCAACCGATTCCGGTTTACCTTCCACCATGGCCTGTGCGCTAATGGTGTACTGACCCGACGGAAGACGTACGCCTTGATCATTGCTGCCGTTCCATTCAAACGGCACCTTACCTTTGGCTTGCATGCCCATGGATTGGGTTCGCACAAGCTGACCGGCGGCATCATAGACAAACAGTTTTAATTCCGTGGTGCTTTGCGGCAGATCCAAGATGCCATTGACGTTTTGTCCATCATTGAGTGCGGCGGTATCCGACTGCATCAGCACATCCCGACCGACGAGACTGGTAGCCTGCAGCGCCATGTTAGACGTCAATGCACCACTTAATCCGGTGAATGAAGTATTGAGTTCGGTGATTCCCGTGGCGGTTGTAAACTGCGCGATCTGCGACAGGAATTCACCGCTTTGCATGGGTTCCATGGGATCCTGGTTTTCCAACTGCGTAGTCAGCAGTCGCAAAAATGCGTCTTGCGGAGAATCGGTTTTATTGCTTGAATCGGTATTATTGTTAATCTGTTCAAAAATCGGATTCGACGGTCCTATGCGGTCCATGCTCTAAGCTCCTATTGACCCATGGTCAAAGTCCGCGTCAACAGTTGTTTTGCGGTATTAAGTACTTCAATGCTGTTTTGATATGAACGTGATGCCGCGATCATGTTGGCCATCTCGTCCATGGTATTTACATTGGAAAAGTAGATGTAACCGCTCGAATCGGCCATCGGATGGCTCGGCTGATACTCCTTGCGGGCAGGCGCCTGACTTTCAACGATGTTACTGACCTGGACACCGCGTAAATCCGACTCACCCAATGCGTTCATATACATACTGGAAAATACCGGTTGCCGCGCCTTATAGGCGCCTTGAGCCGTTGAGCTGATACTGTCCGCATTGGCCATATTACTGGCGACTGTATTCAATCGAATGTTTTGAGCTTTTAGCGATGAACCGGCCACATCAAAGATGGAAAAAAAAGACACCGTTACTCTCCTTTGAACGCGCTGATAATGCCCATAAACCGTTTGTTGAGAAAAGTGAAGCTGGTTTGAAACTGCATGGCATTTTTCAAAAAGGCCGTCATCTCATACTCACTGTCCACCGTATTTCCATCCAACGACGGTTGCGACGGATTGCGGTAGTCCAACGAGTCACCCATATTTCGCATATCAAAACCGCTAAAATGCGCCGGATGCGTGGCGCGCAACCCGGACTGACCGCCGCTGACCTGTTCCAATACTTGTTGAAAATCAAAGTCACGGGCTTTGTAATCGGGCGTATCCGCATTGGCTATATTGGTAGCCAGCACTTGTGCGCGCTTGGCACGCAGTTGCAGTGCATCGTCGTGTATACCGAGAATTTTGTCGAATCCGAAACGCATGACCGCTCCTTGCTAAAATAATCCATAAGTCACTGAGCAAGGCTTGTGCCAAAAGCTAAGTTGTTGAATGGCTTCGACGATTTGAAAGGGCGGCGGCAAAATCACGCATGCTTGCCGCCTGGGCGGCAATGTTGGCAGGGAACCGGCAACACCGGCGGGGTTTATCGAACCCTATAAAAGACACCCAGCGGGGTTTTGACCATTTCGACCATATCGGTCAAGCCGCTCATGGTTTCCGATGAACCAAGAAAAATATAGCCGCCGGTGTTGACCATGGCGATCATACGCCGCAATATATCCCGCTTGATATCGGTGGAAAAATAAATCAAAACATTGCGGCAGAAGATAATATCGAAGCGTCCCAACGGCGCATAGCTGGTCAGCAGATTCATCAATCGAAATTGGACACGATTTCGGATACCCTCTTTTACCTGCCAATGATTACCGTGCCGGTCGAAAAACTTGTGACGTTGCTCATCCGACATTCCGCGTTTAAGGGTTTTTTCGTCGTAAGTCGCCAGCTTGGCTTTTTCCAGGGAGGTCGGTGAAATATCGGTCGCCACGATTTGGATGGGCGGTATCACAAAACGGTTGGCGGCGTATTCATCCAGTGTCATGCTGATGGAGTATGGTTCCTGCCCGGAGGAACAGGCCGACGACCAGATTCGCAGACTGCAAGGTTTTTTCAGCAACTCAGGCAATATAATTTTCTTGAGCGCTTCAAAAGGATAGTTATCCCGGAACCAAAACGTTTCGTTGGTGGTCATGGCGTCAACAACCCGGTCACGCAATTGATTTTGCTGCGATTGCCGGACGATATTCAACAGTTCGGTTATGGAGGTGATATTGTTATCCCGCAGTACTTTGTTCAGTCGGCTATTGACAAGATAGTGCTTATTCTCGCCGAGACTGATCCCGCAGATTTTTTGTAGAAAATCGCAGAATTCCTGATACTGCGAATCGCTCAATTCAATCATGCCAATGACACCGGATGACACCCTAGATTTAATCGTTAGAATTAGGCGGAATGTACCGCGTTCTCTATATGCTTGATTACTGCGTTTGCCAAATCGTCCGGATTGAATTTCGGAATGAAGTCGTTGGCACCGACTTTTCGTATCAGTTGCTCGTTGAATACGCCGCTTAGCGATGTATGCAGAAGAATATACATATCTTTGAGTTCCACGTGCTTGCGCACCATCGCCGTAAAGGTGTAGCCGTCCATCTCCGGCATTTCCAAGTCCGAAATAATCATTGAAAACACATCGTTTGGATTTTCGCCGCGATCCAGGTAGGACCGCAATAACTCATAGGCTTCTTTGCCGTTGTTTGCCAGCGTACAGTCAATCCCCACCGAGTCGAGTGTACGCTTAACCTGGTTTCGTGCCACGCTTGAATCATCCACGACCAACACCTGAATTTTATTCTTAATCTTGGTCAGCAATGACGCATCGGTTATTTCACCTTTTTGACCGACCACTTCGCTGAGTACTTTCTCAACGTCAAGAATTTCAACCAACTCATCGTTGACACGTGTCACGGCGGTCACATAGCATCCACCACCCGTTCCCCGCGGTGGCGGGTGAATATCTTCCCAATTCATATTGACAATATGATCGACACCGTTCACCAAGAAGCCCTGAATCGAACGATTGTACTCGGCCACGATAACAAAACAATTTTCGACTTTGTCAATAGCCGGTTCACCCACCGCCATGCCCAAGTCAATCAAGGAAATGGTCTTGCCACGCATGGTAGCCACTCCCCTGACAACAGGATGGGAATGGGGTATGGCCGTCAATGGTGGGCATTTAATGACTTCCTGTACTTTAAATACATTAATGCCGAAGCGTTGCTTTCCACGCAAACGGAACAACAGCAATTCCATGCGATTTTGACCCACCATTTGGGTGCGACGGTCAACTTCATCCAACAAGCCTGCCATTGGCTACTCCGAAAGCATTATGTGTTGCTTTTATCGGCTCGTGTACAGGCGACTTGAATAGATCCAAACGCACTCCGCGTGTGTGGCACGATAATTGCATAGTGAAGCGTATGACATTGAAAGCTTGCCTGACATTGATTGCCCTGTGGATGGTCGCCGGCTCGGCGTTTGGCGGGGCCATACATCCACTGCAGGATATTGCCGAACACGCGGAAAATTTTGCCGCCCGCTGGTTCGAAGGCATGGCGGAAAGTGTGTCTGTCAAAGCTAAATCATTGGATTCGCGCCTGCGTTTGCATAAATGTACGCAAAAGCTGCAAAGCTTCAAACCCGCCGGGGCTCAACGCAATCGCCTGACGACCGTTGGCATACGCTGTAACGGCGGCAAACCATGGACTCTTTATGTACCGATTAAAGTCAGCATTCGTACCGGAGTTTGGGTAACGTCACACAGCATGAAACGGGGCCAACAAATTGACACACAAGACGTCATCAAACAACAGCAAAACGTGAATCCACGGACCTATCAACAGCTGCCGCGTGGACCGGTGGTCGGTAAAACCCTGAAGACGGCGGTTGCCGCCGGGCGCATGCTCAACGATACCATGCTGGCCGAGCCTATCCTTATACGGCGGGGACAGCAAATAACCATAACGATTGTGGCAAACGGATTGGAAATCAGCGCCGCCGGTGTGGCGCTGGAAAACGGAATCAAGGGAAAAACCATACGTGTAAGGAACAGGAGCAGTAAACGCATCGTATCAGGAGTCGTCTCGGAAGACGGAAAAGTTGTCGTTCGCATATAGTCAAGGGAAGCCAGCTCCGGTAACGGCATCAGACCAGGTGTTAAGGTGTTAAAGTCTTAATTGGATTGACCGCTAATGGTGGTTAGAGCAAAAAAGGAGGAAAGGTAATGCCGACTGAAATTACCGGGCTTCCCTCACCTGCCGTATCGTTAAACGGCGGAGCGGAAAAAACCTCGCGGCAAGGACAGCGCGAGCAAGCCCCCGATCAAAACAACAATGTTGTTTCACCACTACCGAGTACCGTGAGTATCACAGCGGCCTCCAAGGCGTTAAAAACCGCCGAGGAATCGTTGGGGAAAGTTCCCGTGGTGGACAGTAAACGGGTTGAAAATGTTAAGTCCGCACTAGAGAGCGGGCATTTTCGTGTCGATAATGAACGTATCGCCGATAAATTCGTTCAGCTTGAAAGGGCGTTGGCAGGATAGATGGAAACGCAATTTGACATGCTCTTGGACCAGGCCAGGGACACGGCCGGTCAATTGCGCCAGTGTATGCTTGACGAACGTGATGCGCTGGAGCAACAAAATGCCGACCGCCTGGACCGCAGTGTCGGCGGCAAAAAACGCTTGTTCGGGGTGATGGAGCAGTCCTGGCAAATGCTGCAACGCATGCTGTCTGAACAGGGGCATAGGCCGGATCAAAACGGATTGCTGGCCATGGCCGGGACCCTTGGGGAAGCATCACGGGCTAAAGCGGAGACACTCATTCAATCGTTGAAGCAGTGCAAAGGATTAAATACATTGAATGGGTCAATCATTAACTTGAGTATGCGCCGGGTGAATACCAGCTTGAATATTTTATTTCAAGCACAACGCCAGACACATACTTATGATGAAGGTGGGAAATCCGTAACTCGAACGGTATCTCTGACCCATACAAAAGCGTAATTTTCTTTTTCTCTGCGAAGTGTAGTGTGGCAGGACTTAGCAGCTATGACAAAATATCAAAGTAGTTTTGAGCGTATAGATCGTGATTCGAAAATACGCTTTGTACTGACAAAACTTATTGACGCGCGGCGCCCGATTCAAATCGAGCTCCCACAATCGTCGCAAACGTTTCAAACGATGCTGTTGGGATTGGACGAACTCACGGCCAGCCTGCACATGGACAGTTTAAAACCCGAGTTGGAATCCCTGCCGGGAAGCCAAACGCCGTTGCTGGCCAAGTCACAGCTCAATGGCGTCGAGCTGACGTTTCGCAGCCTGATCACCCATACGGTTCATGAAGAGAACGCGCACTACTACCATATCAGCATACCGAATCAAATAAACTATCTGCAGCGCCGTACTGATTTTCGGTTGCCATTGAGCAAGGCCTTTGCGCCCAAGGTGACTTTCGTCACCCAGGATCACAAACGGATGGAAGGCAGCGCAAAAAATGTTTCCGTGGGCGGCTTGCGCGCGGTGTTCAAAAATCCACCCATGTGTTATTGGCAGGATGGTGACCGTATTTCAAGTTGCATCGTGCAATTGACCGCAAATACCCATATCAACAGCAGCCTGGAAATACGCAACAGCCACTATGACCGCAAGGAGAAAATACTGACTATCGGCGCCCGGTTTGTGGGGTTGAGCAAACTTCAGGAACACTCCATCGCCCGCTATGTCGCGGCGTCGGAACGGGAACTGCGGCGAAAAGGTGTTGCCTAGTGCTACGAACCGCTTTGATAGGCCACCTTGAGTGGCCTTCTCAATGCACGTTTTATAGGAGACACTATAATAATGGTCGGCGAGAGAAATTTCCGGGCTTTTCGCATTGCCACCGTGCAGTCTACAACTTGAACTTTTACCCAACAGCAGTACAATAAAGCTTTCGTGGCAGTTTACCTGTGGTTGCCCGTAACATGGTTGGTATCCAATGGCTACCGCGACGGCAACTGCTTCGACTCCGGATTGACTTGTTCCTTGCAGTAGCGCATTTTCGTGCCGGTCAAAAACCAGCCGTCATGCACAGACCGAGGAACGAACCGATGAAACAATTCGTCATTGCCGGATCATGTACCTATGGGGTCAAGAATGCCGGCGACGACGCCATGTTGGCCAATCTGACCCGGGGATTGCGCCAAAAATATCCCGATTGCCGTCTCACTTTTCTCGCCCGTCACCCGAATCCCGAATTCGACAAAGTATTCGGTGTCGATTCGATCAAGAACATCGATCATGATAACCTCAAGCAAAGTGAAGGACGCTGGTTTTTCGGTTTTAACCCTGGAGACCCCACCGGCCATCTGGCCCGTATCCGTGAAGCCATACATGCCTGCGACTTGTTGATACTTGGCGGCAATTCCTTTATGGAGGTATCGAGCAATGATTTCCTGCGCGGCGTTGCCAGCTATCCGGCTTCGCTGGCCATGCTGGCCAAATGGCTGCAGAGGCCTTACGCGCTTTACGGTGTCGCCGCCCATCGTCTGGAGCATGCTTATACACAACAAGTGGCGCGTTTTCTATGCGCCAATGCCACCTCGGTTACCGTGCGCGAAACGTATGCCAGGCTGCGATTGATCGAGGCCGGTGTTGATCCGGCCAATATTCACGTGGTGGTCGATCCGGTATACGGCCTGGACGCTGACAAAAACCGGCAGTCTGCCTTGAACATCCTGGCACGGGAAAACATCCGCCTGCACCACGGCCCGGTTGTCGGCATCGGTTTTCGGCATATGTACTGGCAATGGGATGAGCATGCTTTTAACGAATATGCGGCAAAAATGGCCACCATTTGCGACAATATGATTGACAATCTTGGCGCAGAACTGCTTTTTATTCCCAACTGTACTTACGGCGTGGACAGGCCTTACGAAGATGACCGCATCGTCGTTCAATCCATCAGGGAGAAAATACAAAACACGGATAAAACGCATTTTATACAGGGAGACTACCATGTATTTCAAACCCTGTCGCTGTTTCAGTTTCTGGATATGCATGTGTCCAACCGGCGCCACTCCTGTATCTTTGCCGCGTTATACGGCGTACCCGTCGTACCGATGAACGCCGCTAACCACTGGCATTTTGATCCGTTTGTTGAAGACCTGCAGGTCCGTGACAATCACGTCAGCATCACCCATGACGATATCGATACAATTTTGACGACCATTCACGCCACTTGGCAAAACCGCGCTAAGCTGTCGAAGCACCTGCTAGAGCGCGTGCCCATTCTGCGCGAGAAAGCGGGCGCCTACGTGGATATTCTCACCGCGGCACTGGATTGAAAAACGATCCATGAGCTTTTCCAAACCGGTCGCCGCCGTTATCCAGTGCACCTATTCGGATCTTTGGCAAACGCATGCGGCCGACGATTACTGCATTGAAGCGGCGAAATCCAGCGGCTTATTTGACCGAATCATTCTGGCGGCGCCCGACCTACCTCAAAACGCCGTGTTTCATACCCTGGCAAAGGACTGGGGCGTCGAACTTTTTCTTGGCGCGCAATTCAATGTCGCCCAACGCCTGATGGACGCCGCCGCCTTTGCCGGAACCGAGATACTTGCGCGTATGCTTTTAATCCGCTTCTATATGGATGTGGAACTGGTTGCCGGCATGATCGAAGCACTGCTTGCCGACGACGCCGATTTTGTCAGTCTGCCCCGGGATTTTAACTATGAAATGGCCGCCGATGTGCTGACCGTCCGCGGTCTGCGACGGGTGCTGCAGAGCCTCGACGGCGATGATTATACGACCTCGGCCTACCGTTTCGCGCCATGGAGTTTTATCGAAAATAATCCACAACAATTTCGCATCGTGCGGTACGACGACGTACCCGTCTACGCGAAATGCCGGGTCGACGCCATTAAATCCAAATATAAAAGCATTATGACGTATGAATCGTCGGTCTACGGCCAGAATTTTCCGGCCTCCGGGTACCGGTTTGTCAGCGCCTTCTTGCATGCCGGCGACAACGTATTGGATATCGCCTGCGGCAGCGGTGAAGGTACCCGCATGCTGTCCAAACGATGCCGGTACATCACCGGCGTGGACTACCACCAAGGCCGGCCGGCCGACGCGGACAATATGCATTTTCTGTGTGCCGATGCTCAACACTATGAGCAACCGGAAGCTTATAACGTGGTCGTCAGTATGCATACCATGGAACACCTGCCCGATGATCATGCCTTTCTTTACCATATGTTCCGATCGTTAAAACCGGGCGGCCGGCTGATTCTGGAAGTACCGTTATTATTGCCGCGACCGCTGGGTGAGCCGTTATTACCCAATCATATTCGTGAGTATAGGATTCAGGATCTGAAGCTGATGCTTATCGCGCAGGAATTTCGCGTGCATAAAATATGGGGCGGTAACCGCTATATTTATACCAGCGAGGATAATGCTCGGGAGTTTGTTCAAATACATGCCGTCAAATCATAACGCGCGCCGTTGCACGGACTCGCAGGGAGACGGGCTATCAGCGCGACGACACTGCAAACTTGGCTTTTTTGAGATGGGCATCGGCGCCGGAGAACCCGAACTTTCGGTCCTGACAGGGAAAGCCCAGCTCTTGCATACGATGCTCCAGGGGCGCTTTGCGATAGCGGGATTTAAGCGCCGGCGAAAGGTTTAAAAACTGCTGCACGGCAAACCGATCCAACAGGGGTAACCGTCCTTCCACACTGAAATGACTGCAGATGCGATCGGCGGCGCCGAGAAACACCGAATTCCAACCGCCGAAAAAGTTCGGCCAGGGCCCGGCCATGCTGCGCCAGTCACCCAATACATGAGACCAGCTTATATTGTGATTTGGACCATAAAAAAAATCACAATAAATCTCATCGCCGCCATTACCGTACAGGCCGATCAGTTCATCCCGTGGTCTTGCCCGCCGGCAAATCATACTGTGGGCGACCACACCGCCGTTGCAGCGAAAATCAGGATTTGGAAACTCACCACCCGGTGTGGCGGGATTTTCCAACATAAACGCTTCCATGGTTTCCATTAAATAGTCACGCATGGCCAGGCATTCATCCTGTTCCAAATGCATGATTTCGCAGCTTACCTGCCGTTTTTCCAGATACTCAATCCGATCCCGTAAAATCGTCGTGTCCTCACCGTCCAATACGGTATATACACGAAAGGGCAAACCCAGTTCCGCCAACTCCGCGGCGATAACGCCCGAATCATGCCCGGAACTCATGGGCAGAAAAAGCCCGTGGCGAGTATTGCTGCAACGTTTGATGAGCGAAGCCCGGAATGCTTCGATCCAGGTATCGTAACTTTCATTTTTCGGCGTGGAAAAATCAAAATCAAAAATCGACTGAAATCCAGTCACCTGGAACCGATTCAAGTCAATACGCACCGCGGTGTTGGCCGGTACTTTCCGAATCACACCCCTGCCCAGTTCACAACCCCGAACAATGGACTCAAAAGTTGCCACGGCAAACGCATTATCGGTCAGCTGATAATACAGAGGTTTGGTGGCAAACGGATCGGTAAAAAGGCTGACCGCGTTGGCCTGCTGATCATAAACCACCACGGCGTATTCGCCGTCAATCGGACGAAAATCATCCAGCCCCTGCTGGCGTATAAAATCCGTCAGATATTCCGTATCGCCGTACTGTTCGGTATACGCCGCATAATCATTGTAAATTTCCCCGTTAAACAAAATGACGTACGGGTCCACATGTACCGGTTGCTCATAGTAGCCCGTGATACTGAGCAAGGTATGGGCGGCGACAAAGCGCGGTTCTACGATTCGACCGAGTTTATCGGGGCCGCGTCGAATCAGCGGCGCAATAATACGGTCTTCGTTTTCCAGCATGCGCTCGATGACGGCATACTCGTTTGAATACAGAAAAAAAATGCCACACATGGAGCGGTCCTCCATTAAATGGTTGGAATTGAGCAAAATACAGCGATAACCCGTTCCACAATTTTTGACGACCCACACTAGTGTATAGTGTAGCGTCTCCTATAAAACGTGCATTGAGAAAGCCACTCAAGGTGGCCTATCAAAGCAGTTCGAGAGCAAGGCGCAGACCGCCGGGAATACCGGTCACCTTGCCACGGCAATCGTACCTTGAGTGGCTTCCCGTAGGGCGAGATGGATTTTTTTAGGCAACCATCAAGTCTATCTCGTCCCAATGTGCGTTTTATAGGAGACACGACACTAGTAGTGAGGATGTTTCCGACCCACCAGGCATAGCCAATAGGGCCGGACAAGCAATTCAATAATATGCAGGCGGTCGGCGCCGGCCAGCAAATTGACTTCATCGATGAATTTCTCACTATGGGAATAGTCCTTGATGTTCAAACTGATGGGATGGGTATAATAGTCGGTGAGTTGCAGGATATCGAGATCGCAGCGACGATACCATTTAGCCAAGTCGCGTAAATGAATATGCTGCTCATGCACATGCGAAAACTCATCAACCAGCCAGTTCTCGCAGCTTAAATCCGTTTTCGGCTCGGTATGCAAATGAAAATATTTTCGATCACCATCGATCCAGTGTCGCAAAACCCTGAGTTTTTTACCCAGGTCCGTTTTATCCGGAACAATGGTGGATACCAGTTCCTGCTGAAGACGTCGCTCCCAATTACCGAAAAACCCGTAAACGCCACCCATGAAAATTCCATGGGTGTTTAGACGTTGCGATAGATTGTGAAGTGCCGAGGACGCATTCGGCGTATGATGCAGCACTCCCCAGCTGTAGATAAGATCGAATTTATCGGTGAGCTTTAACGCCATCAGGTTGTCTTCATGGAAACGAACGTTGCCGAGTTTTTTTTTGCTCAGCGACTGGCGCAGTATATCCAGTGATTGGCGGCTCAGATCGATGCCGGTAAATTCGGCCTCGGGAATCTCCTCGGCGAGGTCGCACAACATGACACCGGTACCGCAGCCGGCGTCCAGAATTTTTTTGCCGCGAATATCCACTGACAAATCGGCAAATAGCCGTCGAATAAACTGCGCATAGATTTTATAGCTGCCAGACCGGGTTACCGGTGGAAAAGGGTACTGCGTATACATACGTTTGACATTAGCTACCGTTTGAGCGAATTCCATATGATCTCCAATAATTTTCGTTTATTCATGCTCCCTGCCGGAAACGTGCGCAGCAGTCATCCTTCATGGGCGAAGGTTCTAAAATTCTAAACTGGCGAATGGTAAGACTGGCAGCCAGGACGGCATAGATAAGGCGCATAGCGCCTTTCGACATTAGTTTACCTTATAATACCGCGGATCGGCAATAATGACTCTTTCCGTGGCGATAAGTAATTAACTAAACTTATAGCTTATGCAAAAATTAATTATGAAATACGATTTGGCATAGGGGTACTACCCGGCCCCGGCAGACGACAAGGGTTTTTTCACGGTCATGATAATGTCCCGACCCATGTTATGAGCCGCGAAAAAATCCGCCAAGTCTTCCGTAAATCCCGCGATCGAACTATCCGCTAAAGCCTGCTCCAGACGTACCCGTTTACGGTGACATTGCTTACCGATGACATCGTCCCCCACGTAGTTGTCTCCCATCAGCAGAAACAGTTCCATGGGAAAAGTTGTGGTCACACGGCAGAACTCAAATCCACCTTCCATCAACAAAAATTTTAAGGATTCGATGGAAAAATAGTTGATGTGTTCGGGGGGTACCAGCCACCACGGCTGAAAACCGTACTGCCGGCGTAAAATCGTTTGCAACGGATTATAATCATTGGCAACCACGGCACAGAACAGGCCACCGGGCCGGACCCATTGCAAGCACTGCTTGATAAAAGTCCGTGGATCGGCAATATGCTCCATCATCCAGCCACTGTGTACCACATCAAACAGGCCGCCGAATTCCTTGGCTTGCAGTTCCCCGTAAGGGCGGTTAATCACGTCCAATCCCAGGTCGCGGGCAAAGGCAGCCGCGTCAGGAGACGGTTCAACACCCACGGCTTGCCAGCCGATATCTTTACCGTGTTTTAGAAAAAAACCGGGGCCGCAACCCAGATCCAAAATCCGTCCACTGCCACCCAACAAGTTTTCGAACAGCCGGTAGCGGCGTTGATTCACATCGCGCCACCAGTGTTCGTCGGCCTTGTGCCTGGCGAAATAGTCGGGTTTTTTCGCAAAAAACCGGTTCTGGTAGTAGTCGTCGAGTTCAGCTTCCGACGGGATGGGGATCACATGATTAAACCCGCACGATTCACAGGTAATCACCTCATAATCGCCGCTGCTATCCAATAACCGACCTTGATGTTCACGCCATGCTTTATGCTGAACCATACTGCTCATCCTTGATATAACAGAGTGACACTATAGGACCGGTATTTTAGGACCGGCATTATAAAAAGGCAAAGAGTAAGATCGATCTGGCATGAAAATTGCCTTTTTCTAGTGATGCGCCCAATTAATTTTTTCAGACGCCGGGACTTTCGAATCAACCTTGGAGTTGACTTCATTGGACACGCCGTAAGCCCATGCCGGGGCTCGACCACCCCTGGCCTTTTCCTTACGCACTTCGGATAATTTGATCAACATGCATAAATTAATGGCTCTGACCACTCGTTTTTATCATCCCAATCATAATGCATGACTAAACTGAACCTCGATCCCGCCATCGACAACCTTCGCCGGCAAGCCGAGGCGGCATTTGTCGAACGCCGCTTTGCTGCATGCCTGCCATTGGCGAAAAAATTGCTGCAACTGCTGCCCAACGACCCGCAACTGTCATGCCGGCTGGGAATGGTGTATCGCAAACTCAAACGCGTGCGTGAATCTTTGCAACCTTTGCAAAACGCCATTACCCAGGCCGGCGAAGCGGACCACTATTATCAATTGGGTTTAAGTTATCAAGCCCTGGGTGAACTGCCACAAGCCCTGCAACAGTTTGAGCAGGCCGCGCGTCTAAAACCGCGAAACCCGGATTATCCCGGCGCCATGGGAGGCATCTACCTGCTGCAAAACAAGTTGGACAAAGCGGCCGCTTATTTCGAACAAGCCGTCAGCCGGGATAACCAAAACATCAACGCCCAATACCACCTTGCTTATTGTTACCAGTTGTCAGGCCGTCTTAATGCAGCGATAACCCACTATCAACACGTGCTCAACATTAACGACGCCCACCTGCCGGCACTGAACAACCTTGGTGCCCTATATAAAATAAAAAATAAGTTGCCGCAAGCCGTGTTATGTTATCAAACACTTTTAAGCCGTAAGCCGGAAAATGCCGGCGCGTGGAACAACATGGGCGTGATACTTCAACAACAGGGAAATAGCGAACAAGCCATCCAAGCGTTTGAAAAAGCCGTTGCATACAAACCCGGATTTGCCCGGGCCTACAATAACCTGGGTGCTTGCCTGCTGGACACCCACTGCTATCAGCCCGCCATTGACTCGTTTAATAAGGTGCTGCAACTCAAACCAAACGATACCGAAGCAATCATGAATATCGGCCGTGTTTACCTTGAAATGCTGAACTTCGAACAAGCCGAACGGTATTACCGACGCGCCATTCACGGCAATCCCCAGCTAGCCATGCCCCACTGGCATCTATCACTGTTGTTATTGGTTAAGGGTGACATCGCCGACGGCTGGCTGGAATACCATTGGGGACTCTATGCCATGGAGCACGGTAAACCGGTTCGTATCAACCCAGCATTTCCGGTGCCCTTATGGCATGGTACAGATTTAAGCAAGCGTACCATTGCGGTATGCGCGGAACAGGGACTGGGTGATGAACTGCTGTTTGCTTCATGCTTGCCCGATCTGATCCAACAGGCAAAACACTGTATTATTGAATGCGAACCCCGTTTAAAGCAGCTGTACCAACGCAGCTTTCCACAAGCCGAAATACGGGACCGATTTACCCGGCGTATTCAATCCGACCCGGCATTGACCGGCGTGGATTACTGTGTGCCGGCCGGCACACTACCCCGCTATTTACGCAAAAGTTTAGCCGACTTTCCCGCCTCGGGCGGCTTTTTACAGGCCGACCCCGATTTGCTTCAAGGTTGGCAAAACCGCCTTGCCGTATGCGGTCCGGCGCTAAAAGTGGGTATATCCTGGCGCAGCATGCGTCATGTGGCGGCGGAACTGTCCGGCAAACCCATTCAATGGTATACCCGTCTTGAGCAGTGGGCACCGGTATTCAACATCCCGGATATTGCCTTCATCAATCTGCAATACGATAGTGCCAATGAAGAAATCGAACGCACCAGTAAAGCATTTAATGTAAACATCCGGCAATGGCCGGACTTGGATCTTCAACAGAATCTGGATTCGGTGGCCGGTTTGATCAGCGCACTGGACTTGGTAATCGCACCGGCCAACTCGGTAGCTTTTTTGGCCGCCGCCTTGGGTAAACCGGTATGGTTGCTGGAAGTCACCCGGGGTTGGCCCTACTTGGGAACCGACCACTATCCCTGGTTTCCCAACATACGCCCGTTCTTACGTGATCGGTGCGACAACGACTGGTCCACGTTGCTGGCATCGATGGCGGTGGCATTGCGAAACTTGCGTAAACAAAGCCAATCCTGAGGCGCCGACAAATTCGCAAACCCGCCAAAACCTCTCCTGACGATTTATACCGGAACCGGCACCGATTCAAAACACCAAGCACTTGGCTGAAAACCCGTTTATGTTAGAATAGCCAGCTAGCCTGGCCCTGGTAGCTCAATAGGATAGAGCGTCCCCCTCCTAAGGGGAAGGTTGGGGGTTCGATTCCCTCCTGGGGCACCAATAAAATCAATAAGTTATAATTTTCCGGTCTATTCTTCCTATCATTGTCGGCCGCGAATTAAAAACTTTCATTTCAGCCGATATTTCGAATTAAACTACCACCATACCACCACTTACAAGGCCGGGAAATTGCGTCCCAGACCATAACGGAACTGCTTAAGCGGTAGCTGAAAACAAGGAAATATTATTAACACCTATTCTCGCCGATCCGTGGTCAAAAAAACTAACATCATTTAAAAAATCAATATAAAAAACATCATGATCATAGTCTTGGTTTTGTTTCCTCTTTCGATCTTCGCTACAGAACATCTATAAGGAGAACGTGATTGTAGAAATGGTGGAAAGGCAAAGTGCTCGACCAGCTCATCAGCCATATCAAAATTACACCTATATAAAAATCTCCGCCACTCCTTCTTGGGGAGAAGGAACGTGCTTAAAAGATTGGGTTGCGCTTCAGGACGGAGGTAAAGAATTAGTAAGTATTGCTCTTTTTGCACTTGCCACAGGGAAAAATGTCATTGTTCGAGTTGATGACGCTTTACCCAAAATAGGCGATACGCATTGTCAGGTGACATCACTGACAATAGTTCAATAGCCGGTGTAATAACAAGCTTCAAGCTACGCAAAAAAGCAGCCTTATACTGAAACGTGCCTTGGATGTATTGGATGTATTGGATGTATTGGATGTATTGGATGTATTGGATGTATTGGATGTATTGGATGTAAAAAAGATGTAAAAAACCTGTAAAAAACGACACGCCCTGGCCGCTACCCCGGCATGCAGGCTGAACCCGGCTATCTTACCTACCCCGTCGTCGAACGGCTCGTCACTGGCCGGTAGCGTTTGCAGGGTGAACACTTTGCGCCCCACCTGTGGGCCGAGGGCAATGCGGTAGGTGATGGAATGCTCCAGCAGGGGCGTCATCGTATCGTCCTCCACCGCATCCGAGGCTAGGTAGCTGTTCTCCATATCCCGTTCCAGCAGGCCCTGGCGTTCCAGGAAACGTCCGACCCGATGGGCGATGGTGTGCGCCAGTTGGGTGAGTTCCTGGCCGGTCGGTGCTTTGACCCGGCGGACTACCATCAGCGAGGCTGCGGGCCGGGCTTGATAAAGCCATTGAGTTGTATCAGGCCAAACGGGTAAAAGCCATACTTGTTACTGGGGCATCGGGCAAAGATGGCTGTGATAAGGTAAAAGTTACCTCCCGGATCGCGAGACTGCCGTCTCCCAAGCGCCAGACGGTTTTGCAAAGCGTGACCGGACTCTTGTCGCCAGCGCTTTGCACACCGCACCTATCCTTCAGGCCATGTTAGACCCGGATCCGATTCGGTAAGCGTTTGCCGTTGTTAATCATGTGGCAGACGTCGGTCCCCACCACCGGCCGCCACCAGCAGTTCCATGTCCTATTCCAGCTTCCGCATAAAGAAACAAAAAGTTACAATGAAAACCGTCTTTTTGGCAATTGGGTCGGCACGTGTATGTTTCGTGATAATTCCGTGAAGAATTTTGATTACCCTTTGGATTTTTGAGGAACACACAGGAGATCGTTATGCAAACAGCAAAGAAAATTTCCGGGGCTGCATTGGCAGTTGCAGCGGCTGGACTGGTGCTGGCCGGTTGTGCCAGTAACATGGATTCCGGGACTATGAGTACCGCTCAAGTTCATTGTGCAGGCGTAAATTCATGTAAAGGCCAGACTTCCTGCAAAAGCGCTAGCAATGACTGTAAGGGTAAAAATTCTTGCAAAGGCAAAGGCTGGTTGCCTATGAAGGCCGAGGAGTGCAAGGATAAAGGCGGTAATGTCATCTAAGTTTTTCAGGTTACTAACTAAGCACAATAATAAAGCCGGACTGTGTCCGGCTTTATTATTTTTCACCGTATCGTCCTGACGCGACAATTTGTCAATTGACGGCGTTTGCAGTGGCTCGGGTGTATGCGACTGAAAAGTTTAGGTTGTGCATGCATGGTGACAAGTGAGCAACTACACCGGTAATATGTCCGGATTGAGGCTTGCGTTTGGGTCACGGGAGGTAAAATCCATGCGTTATGAATTATTTTACTGGCCGTCTATTCAAGGTCGCGGTGAATTTGTCCGGTTGGCCCTTGAGGAAGCCGGTGCCGACTATGTTGATGTGGCGCGTGTTTCCGAACAGGGAATCGCAGGTATGTTGGAACTGATGGAGGGGGCGTCGCTACGCCCACCGTTTGCGCCACCGTTTTTACGCACCGGTGAACAGGTTATCGCACAAACTGCACATATTCTTTACTTCCTCGGGCGGCGTCTTGGTATCGCACCCAAAGAGGAGGCAAGTCAGATGTGGGCCCATCAACTGCAACTGACGGTGGAGGACTTGGTGGTCGATATCCATGCAGCCCATCATCCCGCCGGCAGCGGTCTTTATTATCATGAGCAGAAACCCGAGGCTCGGCGCCGTGCCGCGTTTTTCACGGCAGAACGCGCGCCGGAATTATTGGGTTATTTTGAAAAAACGCTGCAGCGCAATCCGGCCAGCAAGGGATATATGATCGGGGACAGCCTGTCTTATGTCGATTTGTCCATGTTTCAAATTATCACGGGGTTGCGCTACGCTTATCCGAATATAATGACCAAATTGGAACCGCGACTGCCGGGGCTGGTTGAACTGCATGATAGAATCATGGTGCGGCCGAAAATCAAGGTTTACCTTGCATCCGCGCGGCGAATTACGTTTAACAATGAAGGTATCTTTCGTCATTATCCGGAGTTAGATCGGGATTGATTAGACCACCTGCTGAATTTAACGAAGAGTCAATCCGGGTGGAGCTAAAGCCCTTTGTCAGTTTTCCATATAATATATAGACCCCGTAATGGAATTGATTCAGGTCTATGATAGTGGGCGGGAAATTGACGTCATGCGCAATTTGCATTCCATGGCTGGTGAACCTGCATGCATCATTAAGTGATCAGTGCATTCGTCTGCTAGTATGCTGGACAAAGCGCACGATGAGTGGTTCAAAAATTGGTTGACATGTAACAATGTGAACCACATCCACCATTATTATTCACCAAATGATTTATATAACAGCATTCTAGAAAGGCTTAGTACAAGTGGCAAGGCGTTATCGCGGTCACTCTTGATGATCTTCAGCCAGTGGATGAATTTAATATTCGTGGCGATACCGCAACCAAAGAGCTGATTGAGCGCGCCGCTTTCCGGTAAATCCGTTTAGCGGCCCCCGCTGCCCTTATGTATCACCTTTGACGGGCATCTCGGTTTGCGCGTTGTTTAAAAAGTCAGATGCGCAGTGTCACAAAAATTTCCGACAGAGCGGCATTCAAGGTTGAACAAGGGGTGATAGATGTCCGCGTTAGTCCCGCCAACAACGCCGTAGCGGTGACTTTAAACGGATTTTTTACGCTTTGAGCGTTTAGCGGGATTTTCGTGGTGATTAAATAAAAACATTTTCGCAGCTAATAAAAAAAGGGGGAATAGAACCAGCAACCAGCGGCTACTGACTGGAAATCTTTGTGCAGAGGGCGTTGATGGGTGGGCTATAAAAAAGGCTGGCAGGCAAATAGGTCCCGAAGAGTCTCTCTACCGCAAAGACTCTTCGGTGTTCATGTTATCAGGCAACACGACGCTTTTTGTTGGTGCTACCCGCGGAACTCTGTTGATTGCCTGATGCAGGCAGCAAAAGTTTATCTTTCTTCTCTTTTTCAAGTAAGCGTGACAGCTCATACTGAATTTTCCTGCTTGTCACGTTTGCGTATTTGCGATGCGCCAGGTTACGCTGCTCGCCGGGATCCTCCGTCAGGTTGTACATCTCATGTTCATCGGCGGCCTGGCCGGATGGATCCCAATATCGTGAATATTTCCATTTTGTTTCGATGCCTTTTTTCTTCAGTTTTACCACGATGCTTTCGATATGATTGGGCTGAATTACGGGCTCATAGGGCTGCTGTGCGATGGTAGTAGTCTGCTCCGCTCCTTTGGAGATTTCATCATCGGAGGTAAACAGAACTAAATCATCGTTGTATTTGTCCATGGAACTACTATTTTTAAGCATATAGGGCACAAGTGCTTTCCCCGCCAAGGGTCTAGCTTCGCTGTGGGTCTTGGCCAGTAGTTTCTGCGCCCTGCGGGTGTTGATACCGGCAAACGACAACAGCGTCGGCAATACGTCCACATGACTGCTCAATGTGTCCACCTCGACTTGCTGCGGAAACAAATGTGGATTGGAAATATAGAATGGAACGCGGGTGGTTTCTTCATAGGCATTGTGCCATTTTTGAATCATTCCACCGTGGGCACCCAGCATGGAGCCATGGTCCGAGGTCAGCACGACGATGGTATTGTCAAAAAGGGAAGTTTGTTTTAGTTTTCGATAGACCCTGGCGATCTGTTCGTCCACCAGCTTATGCAAATAGTAGTAGAACTGTCGGTACCGGGGTCCAGTGGGTTGTTTGATCGTGCATTTGGGAAAGGTTTCCAGATAGCTTTTGTGGCAACTGGGTTTGGTTGCAAAATCATCCCGGGCGCTCGGCGCCGGTGGAATCATAATCATATCATCGGGAATGTCGGGAGCATTTTTAAACGAATTCCATGCCGGGCCCCACAAGCCGATGTCGTGCGGATTCGTAAAGGAGGTTACCATCAACCAGGGTGTGTGTTGACCACGACGAGAGCGCTTGTTTTGTCTGTCCAATTCGCCCAAACAGGCCATGGTTTGTTTGGCCGTGATGGGGTCACGCACATAACCGGCGTTTTCCTGTTGTTGGCCGTGAGGTTCCGGTCCAATCCAACCGGAAAAACCGAAGTCATTCAAGCGATCACTGTGCTGATAAAGCTTGCTTATTTCACGATCGATTTTTCCGTCGCCGTCATTGCTGAGTAAGGGATTGATTGTACCAGGAACAAAAATATCCGCGCTCGATACATGCCATTTGCCGAAATAGAAAGTATCATAACCACCCGCACGGAAATAATTTCCCATAGTAGGCACCGTATTTGGATCCAGCCAATACAATTCCGGATCATTGACCCGTTTTTCCCCACCGTCGGTCTGGGTAATACCGTGCAATGACGGATACTGGCCGGTCATCATTGACGTGCGGCTGGGTGTACACGCGGAAGCGGCTATATAGTGGTTATTAAACGATACCGCGTTTTGTGCGATGGCATGCTGCCCTTTTAGGGACTGGCGGAAATGTTTGATAGTTGCGTTTTCATAACACGGGGGAAAACGTTGCTGGTCGGTTATAATAACCAATATATTGGGCTTTGCATTGCGTTTTAACAAATTAAGTTTCGCCATCCGTGGTTCCTCTTTAACTCATGTGTGCCATTGAATAGCGGACAACTCGTTGAATACTTAATAGGCATCCCTGAGCGGAATTTCACATACAAATGATTGTTTTTGGATCATTCTTTGCGCAAACTTCGCGGAATATGCGCAACTCAACTATTTCGCCGGTGGGAGATCGAAGAAAGGCGTTTATGTACCGCATTGTTCGAGTTTCATTTCCATAATCTATTTGAAGAAAACATGATGGCTCGATGGCCGACTGGAAAGACCTGTGAAAAGCCTGTTTTGGAGGGCCAGTTTAAAAGTCAGATGCTTGAATGAATTGGCTATATTATATTAGTTCGGTTGGCTAATGGGAATAATAAACCATCATGGTATGACAACGTAGGTGGCCTTTCCTTGCGTAATTTTTCGAAGAAGTAAACAGTTGAACTCATGCAAATCGGCAAGCTGTATTTTGGGCTAATTATCCCAAAACCATGAATGTTAACCAATAGAAAGATTTCACGAATATATGAATATAAAACAATACTATCCCTAAAGACGTGAAGATCTAGTACAAAAGGGAGACCCCCCGGCTTTGCCGGGGAGGCAGTAACAGTTTGACAGATCCGGGAATCTCATGACAACTCCTAAACGTGAGCCGCCAAGCATCACGAAAAGGAGAAGTCATGAGACAAACAGTGAGCTTAAGCCATATACGATGGGAGTGTAAGTACCACATCGTATTTATTCCTAAGTATCGTCGGAAAATTCTGTATGGGCAAATAAGGCAGGAGTTGGGGAGAGGTATTTCATCGCCTTGCCGGTCAAAGAGAGAACCGGATCGAAGAAGGCCATTTGATGCCTGATCATGTTCATATGATGGTATCGATACCACCGAAGTACGCCGTATCACAGGTGGTGGGCTATGTCAAAGGGAAGATCGCGATCCATATAGCTCGAACGTATGGTGAGAGGAAACGAAATTATGTGGGTCAACATTTTTGGGCACGCGGCTACTTCGTATCCACAGTCGGTAGGGATGAAGTAGTGATCCGCAACTATATACGGCATCAAGAGGGAGAAGATCGTCGGGTTGACCAAATGAATTTGTTAGTATAAAGAATGCCCCTTTAGGGGTTCAAGGAACCGCGAAGCGTTTCCGTCCAGTCCGCTTTGAGCGGCTCACAATTTAAAGCCCCCGGCTTTGCCGGGGGATGGTTATTCCTAAAATAAAATAAGCGAGGTAAACTTTGCACGCTGCTGCGCTGCCACTTTTTTTGCATGCAGCCAAATTGGGCAACAATCTTTCATGTTTTATGATGTCT
>Ga0114931_10001377_pt1 | contig 31098 bp, 28 predicted proteins | sample 2SBtaG_FD_89579 | JGI IMG/M metagenome (GOLD analysis project Ga0114931, IMG submission 89579) | Deep subsurface microbial communities from Kolumbo volcano to uncover new lineages of life (NeLLi) - 2SBTROV14_V59a metaG | ecosystem: Environmental > Aquatic > Marine > Volcanic | place: Kolumbo... | reverse complement strand
GGAAGCCTCAATACCCGCGAAAAAAGTCAATATCGTAAAGAAAATCCATATCATAGGTACCCGGTGCCGGTCATCCAATGCCCCGATTTCCGGAAACAGGCGGGTAATACGCAGGGATTCCAATAACAATATGCCCATGACGATTTCAAACAGGATGATTACCAGGGCTGATATATCGCCGGTACGAAAGGCGCCGATATAGCTGCGGCCCTCCGTCATCAATTCCTGCATCGGGTAAGCGATTAACTTAAAGTTGACCAGGGCACCGCCGAACGCAATGGCCAACACGGTAAGTGCAATAAAAAATTGAGCGATAGCCGATGACGACAGTGTGCGTTCGGCGCGCGCGGGGTGGGTGTTTAGTGCCTGGTAGGACTGCAGGTGTTGATCGATGGACTTGCTGCGCTGGTTGACATCTTTGACGGCGGTGCCGACTTTTTCCAGCAGATCGGCGACTTTTCGCCACTTGGGCATCATGGTCTTCAAAATACCGTGGCGTTGGCGGCTGGCTTTTCGGTATTCGTCCACCACTGTATCCTGGGACTTTTCCAGGGACTTTTGCATTTCTTCAAGAATATCCGCCACATTGGGATCTTTGGATGCGGGTATGCCGGCCACGGCTTGAACCGCATTGACCCAGCCGGGCGGTTCCGGCGGTTGCTCGATGGAATTGCGGTAGTCGTCATCAATTTCCGCGATCCGTTCACTGAGTTTGCGGTGCAGGGCAGGGTAAGCGTCCAAATCCCGTTTGATCACGGATTCCACCCGATGAAACTCCCGTTCAATGACACGTTCCGCGGCTTCACGACCCATCTCCAGAAGCACTTCACGGTTACGTGAACGCAGTTTCCTGGCGGTTCCGATTACCGTGAATGAGGTCATACGCAAGGCGTGGTGAATAATTAGGCAAAATGAGAGTATAGCGCGGTGAGCGGGTATACGGGCCAAATATAAAAAGGCACTTCCCAACACGAACCAAATCAAGGCCGACAGTGCGGGTTGATCCGGAACGATCATCAGAACATCGCTTGGTGACATCATACTCTCCTTAAAATTATCATGGGCGGAAGCAGCCGCGCCATGGTATTGGGACCGGTAATGACCTGGAAAGTTTACAACAATTTAATTAATGTATTTCAATGCTTTATGAGGATTTCCTCAAATTTTTGAACAAAGTTTAGGCATGCCTTATTATTATTCTGATTCTTGTCCCCTTGTCTGCGATTACGATCGCATAAACCGTATAAAAAAAGTGGTTATTTTTGCGGTAGACTCTGTGAACATCATCGGCGGTTGGGTATGATTTATTGAATATATGTGAGATAAGGACAACCGAATGTCACAGAAACTTTATAAAATATGTTTTATAAGCCAAGGTAAAATATACGAACTTTATGCCAGGGAGGTAGGTCAGTCCGGTATGATCGGCTTTATTGAGATCGGGGATTTTCAATTTGACGAGCGCTCCGATGTCATCGTGGATCCTTCCCAAGAAAAAATTAAAGCTGAATTTGCCAATACCAAACGCAGTTACATCCCAATGCACGCCGTTATTCGCATTGACGAGGTGGATAAACAAGGCACCAGTAAAATCAAACAGGCTGACGCAAACGCAGGAAATATTGCACCATTTCCCATTTATACCACGGGCGGTGATCCACAGAAGTCCTGACGGTTTGGACGATCAAAGCATGTTCCGATGGCCGCAGCCATGCTCTTTGGCTGTCTGCCAGCTTTGGAAGCGTAAGTCGTTTATTCCTGGCAGGCAAGCCGAATGATTGCTTTTCTCCTATCTCGCCTCAGCAGTGCGCTGGTTGTTGCCGCGGGTGTTGTGATTGTTACGTTTTTCCTTGTCCATCTGGTTCCGGGTGACCCCATAGACATGATGTTGGGGGAGTCGGCTCTACCGGCCGATCGCGAAAGATTATTGCAAGCCTACCATTTGGATAAACCTTTACCCGTTCAATTGTCCTATTATCTGTATGACCTTATCCATTTCGATATGGGTGATTCCATAGTCGCCAGAAGGCCGATTACAGACTTACTCGCAGAGCGCCTACCGGGTACCGGTAAGCTGGCCGCTGCAGCGCTGTTAATCGCCATGATTTTAGCTGTTCCATTGGGCTGTATTGCCGCCATTCGCCAACATTCCCTGTGGGACAGATTGGCGATGGGCTTTTCTTTGTTGGGTATGTCAATTCCTAATTTTTGGCTTGGTCCATTGTTTATGTTGCTGTTCGCATTTTGGCTGGGCTGGTTGCCTGTGAGTGGCAGTGCCGGTGCGTTGTCTATTTTTTTGCCTGCGCTGACGTTGGGTACCTCCATGGCCGCTATAGTGGCCCGAATGATTCGAAGTACGTTGGTGGAAATCTTGTCGCAAGCCTATATTCGCACGGCACGGGCAAAAGGATTAACCGGAAACCAGGTTTTATTCAGGCATGCATTACCCAATGCCATGCTGCCGTTGATCACTCTCGTGGGGCTTCAACTCGGCGCATTGTTGGGTGGGGCGGTTATTACCGAAACCATTTTCTCCTGGCCCGGTATCGGTGAGTTGTTTGTCGACGCCATATTAAAAAGGGACTATGCGCTGGTGCAGGCGTGCGTTCTGGTAATAAGCCTGAGCTATGTCATTATCAACACATTTACGGATATACTTTACGCATGGATCGATCCTCGCATTCGTTTGGGTACATAATTCTCAGTTTTCCGGGATTGATTTTAGCCGCTTGGATCGGCGCGGTTTTTTCATCGTTATGGCTCCCACTTCAGCCCGATCAAATTCACTTGCCTTTCATTCTTAAGCCGCCGGGTAGTGCGGTTTGGTTTGGGTTTGACGACCTGGGGAGGCCTGTTTTTGACCGGCTTTTAGTGGGTGCGAAAACGTCATTTATTGTTTCGTTTAGCGTGGTGATAGTCACCGCTGTTATCGGTGTGGTTGTGGGTGCTTATAGTGCATGGCGGGATGGCTGGCTGGATCATGTCATAGTACGTGTGATGGATATCGTGTTGGCGTTTCCGGGTATTTTGCTGGCAATCGCGCTGGCCGGTATGCTGGGTCCAGGCCTTGGCAACGTAATCATGGCTTTATCGTGTGTAGGTTGGGTGGGATTCGCCCGGCTGACTCGTGCGCAGGTATTGTCACTTAAACATGCGGACCATGTGAGTGCCGCTTTAGCGTTGGGCGTGTCAGATACACGTATTGTGTTTAAACATCTGTTGCCGCTGGCCATGGCGCCAATTATTGTTGAAGCGACGTTTGGCGTGGCTGGAACCGTTATCGCCGAGGCGGGTTTGTCGTTTCTGGGATTGGGTGTACAGCCTCCCGCGGCTTCATGGGGAAACATGATACGTGATGGCGTACGATATATGTTAATTGCGCCCCATATGGTTGTGATCCCGGGTCTGGCGTTATGTCTGGTGGTGTTAGCCGTTAATTTGCTTGGAGACCGGATTCGGGATATTTTGCATGTTCGATAGGGATGTTCAATAAAATCCGGGTTGCATTCAACCCGGATCCATAGCTTCGTTAAATTTCCGACTTAAATGTTTTCAATACCCGGATTGTTCTGTTGACCGACAATTTCCGGTGTATCGAGTTTATCGATTTTAATGGTCTTTTTGTCTTTCAAGTACTCCACGACAACATCCCATATAGGTTTGCCTTGCGGGTTTTGGGCGACGCTGGCCCAGCCGGCGACTTTGTATTTCTTTTTGGGGTCCAGTGGTTTGTCGTTAAGGGTCATGTTATCTATGCGTTTGCCTATTTTTAACGCTGGATTTATTCGGTACTGTAAGCCCGCGACACGCACCATGTCGCCGCCTTGCTGGTAGTAGGGGTCAACGTTAAATAAATTATCGCCCACATCTTCCAAGATGGCCTTAATTTGCTCCCCACTGATATCGTTCAAGGTTGCCGCAGGGTAGGTGATGGCGGTTTGCGTCATCACCTGTTCAAAAGTGATGGGCTCACCGGGTAACACGGAGACACCCCAGCGAAATCCAGGTGAGAAGGCAATTTCCGCTTCCTGCACTTTAAGCATGGCATTCATGATGAGTTGGTCAAATGTCCCGTTGAAGTTACCGCGCCGATAAAGCAAATCTTCGGTAACGGCCAGTTTTTCGTTGAGTTTACTCAAGTGCGGCTCGCGTACCTTGTTGATATAGGCCGTCATTTCCGGATCAGCTTTCAGTATATTGGAAAAAATCGGCAGTAAACTGAATTTGTGTCCCGCGATCTTTCCGTTTTTAAAGTCCAAATCGAGCACGGATAAAAATTTACCATTGGAGCCAGAATTTATGACCAGGGTATGTCCGGAAGCGTTCTTGATCGGAAGCGCTTGGGGTATGGCGTCATGGGTGTGACCGCCAAGAATTACGTCGATTCCACTGACGCGGCCGGCCAGTTTCAGATCAACATCCATGCCGTTGTGCGATAGCAGTACAATTATTTCAGCGCCTTTTTCGCGAACCTTGGGGATCAATTCGATCAGTTCCGATTCGCGAATGCCGAAGCTCCATTGCGGAATAAGATGGCGCGGATTGGCAACCGGGGTATATGGAAAAGCCTGCCCGATTATACCGACATTGATGCCGTTCACGTTCTTTATGACATAGGGGTTGAAAATTCTCTCCCCCCAGTCCTTATCAAATACATTCTGGGCGACAAAATCAATTTTTCCCTTCATGTGTTCGATATGGTCGACAACTTTTTCAGCGCCATAGGTGAATTCCCAATGGCCGGTCATCACATCCACACCCATGAGTATGGATGCGTCCACCATATCCAGTCCTTGGGTCCACAGTGATGTGGCTGAGCCTTGCCAGCTGTCGCCGCCGTCCAGAAATAACGATCCTGGCCGTTGTGCACGGATGGATTTAACCAGTGAGGCAAGGTGGGCGAATCCGCCCACTTTGCCAAACTTTTTTGCAGCTTCAACAAAATCCAGGTGAGTAAATGCGTGGGCTTCCATGCTGCCGGGTTTCACATTGAATCGCTTTAGAAAATTTTCACACACCAAGTGGGGTGGTTTACCCCGCATGGGCCCGATACCAAGATTGATATTGGGTTCCCTGAACCAAAGTGGCATCAATTGAGCATGGCAGTCGGTGATATGCAGCAACGATACATTTCCGAATTTGCCGATGTCATAAGGGTCGGTGGATGAAGCCTGCGGTTTAATGGTCTGCTTTTTCTTGTCAGAGCCGGGGTTACACGCGGTGAGATTAAAACCCGCCGCGCACGCAACCGCCAAGAGTTGCATAAACTCTCGTCTGGATATATTCATAGCCTGCCTACAATGTTATCTTCGTTGTTGTGCTTTAACTTTCAACTTATTGACGAGTACCGGGTGCATTTAACGGCAATCCGTTACTCATGTAAGTATGAAAGTACTCCAAATTTCGATACTCAACGCCCTGAGCCTTATACGGTTTTGCGCGAACTTGTTTATTGCAGCCGGTGTATCGGCGGTGCAACGTGCCCAGTTCACCCCATTTGGAACGATAAGTTGGGAAGTTGGTGGGTTGCCCTAAGCCGGGACTCAACAAGTTGGTACGTATACGATTACCGGCGCCGTTGACGTGACAGTGTGCGCAGGAAAAATTTAACTGGCCTCGGCGGGCATAGTAAAATTTTTTACCTGCTTCATAGGCTGCCAGGGCGCGCTTGTCATTAGGAATTTTGACATTGAATTTTTTTCCGCGCGACGTATTCATCATATAAGCAACAATGGCGGCCATCTTGCCCTTTTTGTATTTCAGGGGTTTCTCTCTGTTTTTCTTTAAGCACTCGTTGATTTCCAATGGCAAGGTTTTCACTTTGCCGGATTTGGTATCAAAGTAGGGGTACTCCTGGGCGATACCGACGCCACCCTTGCGAAAACAGCTGGCTAAGGTTTTGCCGTTTTTAAACTTTTTCTTGAAAAGTTTTTCGCCTTCTTCCAATGCTAATTCATAAGGTGGGAATTCCATGATTTGTTCCCATTGCCCGCGCATATCCGCATCGAGCGCATATACACCGTTGGCGAACTCTTCAAATTTTACTTTGGGAAATTTTTTCTTAAAGTAATCCCGGTATTCTTTTAAATCTTTTTTTGGTGATGCAAAAGTGGATGTAAACGGAATACATACTAAACTTAAGGCGACCATGACGGGAAGCCATAGATTTTTCATAATAAGCTCCTTTTACGCCTAATTATTCGGAGTTCTCACCCTCCAGCTAATTGGGCATTACAACGGTTTAAGAAACAGCAACCTCACTGGTGTCAGTGTTGTTCTGGTTGTCAACCCAGCTGATCTTTACTTTGTCGCCGGCTTTTGCGCCTTTGATTCTGAAGCTTAGATATGGGTTTTTAGAAATGGCACGACCCCAATAGGCGGTCATCACCACTTTGCCGTTGTGCTCACAAGTGACCTCTGTGATGTAGTGAGCTTTAATGAGGATGCCGGTTTTTTTCTTTTTGCGAAGACCGGTTTCCATTTCGTGACTGATCAGCGACTTGACGATAGCAACGTCGCCGCTCATTTTCGCTTTAATCTTGATGGAATTTGCCATGACTCTTTGCCTCTTGAATTTTCAATAACCTTTAACCGCCACAGCCACCGATGGTGACTTTAACCTCTTTACTTTTGCTGTATAACTTACCACCGGCCTTAACAACTGCGGTTAAGTTAGAGGTTTTTGCCATTTTGACACGGCTGGCGACGAAGGGCTGGGTAGTGGCGCCGAGGTTAAAGCTGGCAGCCAACGGTTGATCGTTTTTTTCCACTAAAAACGTAATGGACTCGACACCGTCAATTTTTGTGGAAACGGTTACCGGAACCACGGCGCCGTTTTCGGCGATATCCGGAGCTTTAATGGCAATGTCCCCAGGATTAGTGTCGCTTCCATTGAGCAGAGATTTTAATACATCCGATGTGGATTTTGCTTCAAAAGCTTTGGCTGGCCATGCCGCTAACACGGTACGGGGCGTAATCAGGCCTGCGCCTGCGGCAGCGACAACAACACTGCTTGCCGCGGCACCTTTCAGGAATAAACGACGCTTCATTGTACTCACTGAGATTCTCCTCTAAGAACTGAACTAAATTTAAAGCGAGTATACGTATTCGACAATTTTATCTATTTCATCTTCGGATAAAATCTGATGCCTGCCGAATGGGGGCATGGGAGTTTTGGGATTACGTACGGTGGGATCCCAGATTTGCGAGCGAAGTTCCTTTTTGTTTTTAAACCTTTTTTTAATACCAACCAATGGTGGACCCATATCGCCTGGCATGGTGCCACCTTCAATTTTGTGACATGCTAGACAATTCCCTTTTTTGCGATCAAACGCAATTTTTTTCCCTTCTTCGATTTTGGACCCGGCAAAGGCGGGTGCCAGGAACACGGCTCCCATTATGGCAATCGCACTCATGGTCCTGATGGTTTTAACTGACCCCATCTTTTCCTCCTTACGGTTTTTGTGTGGTGATGTGGAAGTTTTCTAAACTCACTCGGCTTTGGATAAAAACCTGGCGCATATCATATCATGATTTGGCTTAAGCTTTTGACCACCTTACACTAAACCAAGTTTTGTAAAGCATACTCGTTCACTATAGGTTGACAAGCTTTTGATAAAGATTAACCCTATTGAAATTTTATTGTGTACCATTAAATAAACTAATAGTCTAGCAATACGATATGAAACAGAATCTTATCACCAGTATTGATGACTGGATAGGTATCTACGCACATTACCGAAGTGATGGCGACAAGCAAACTTTGCGGCTTGGCGCCGAACTTCTTATTGAGCACAAGCGATTTTACGCGTTAAACCCTGCTTTGGGTAGGGCTGCAACCGTTGCCACTCTACATATGGATGTAACGTGTATTTTGGCAGCTTTATTGTGTGATCTCGTCGGTGAAAACCTTGTCAATGAACAGTCTTTAAAAAAATTGTTTGGTGATGAGCTGGTGGTGTTGATAAACCAATCACTTACCGCGTTAACTACAATCGATTTGTCACTTAGAAAGCTTCCAGAAGAAGAGAAGCATCAACAAATCGAGCAACTCAGACGCATGCTGTTGGCTTATGTCAATGATGCGAGGGTTATTATTATTTGCCTTGCTGACCGTCTGCAATTATTACGCCAAGCTACATCTTTGGAAGATGCCGTACGTCGTGAATTGGCCCAGGAATGCAGGGATATTTATGCCCCCCTGGCAAACCGTTTAGGACTTGGGCAGATAAAGTGGGAAATGGAAGATTGGTCTTTTCGTTACCAGGAACCTGTTCAATACCATCAAATCGCCAAGATGTTGGATGAACGCAGAGGTGACAGGGAAAAGTATATTGAAATGTTTGTCACCCAGCTTAAGCAATTGTTAGGCCAATATGGCGTCAAAGCGGAAGTATGCGGCAGGGTTAAGCATATATATAGTATATGGCGGAAGATGCAAAAAAAAGGCCAGGATTTTCACCAATTATTTGATATCCGCGCAGTCAGGGTTCTGGTTGACAGTAAGGTGGCCTGCTATACGGTACTCGGAATCGTGCATACCCAATGGCAACCGATACCCGGTGAATTTGATGACTACATTGCCGTGCCCAAAAAAAACCACTATCAGTCATTGCATACCGCTGTTATGGGTCCGGACAACAAGACCGTTGAGATTCAAATTAGAACGCATGCCATGCACGAGCATGCGGAGTTTGGCGTAGCCGCTCACTGGGCCTACAAAGAAGGTAAAGACAAGGAAGGTGTTGACAATCGCTTGCTTTGGTTGCGCGGCCTGATTGAATCGCTAACAGGATCAGGTGATGAGTCCCTTTCCAATGAATTGCAGGAACAGTTGGATGAAGACCGCGTCTATGTTCTTACCCCAAAAGGTAAAATATTGGATTTTCCCAGCGGTGCCACCGCCGTGGACTTTGCCTATCGAATCCATACTCAAGTGGGTCATCAATGCCGGGGCGCGAAAATCAATGGACGAATGGTGCCGTTAAACAGACCATTGCAAAACGCCGATTGTGTGGAAGTTCTAACAGCCAAACAAGGACAACCGTCACGTGACTGGTTAAATCCGTCACTCGGCTATGTCAAAACGGCAAAAGCCCGTGCAAAAATACGCGACTGGTTTAATAAACTGGATTTCGACGAAAATATCGCGGCTGGCCGTTCAGCCCTGGAAAAGGAGTTCAAACGTTTGAACTATCAGGATGTTAATTTTGAACAATTGGCCCGGCAATTAAAAATGCATGCCGATGAGATGTTTGCCAAACTTGGCCGCGGCGAGCTTGGTGCCGGTCAGGTTAGCGGTTTATTAGGTAAAAAAAGCGATGATCTTCGCCAGGTCAGGCCGCGCAAAAAAAACCGTGACGGACAAATTCAAATCCATGGTGTCGGAAATTTGCTTATCCATTTGGCCGCCTGCTGTAAACCTGTGGCTCACGACCCGATCATCGGTTTTATCACCCAAGGCCGTGGGGTTACCGTGCACCGTGCGGATTGCCCCAATATACTGCGACTTAAAGACGAACAGCGTGAGCGTTTGATCGCCGTGGACTGGATGGACAGTGAGAAAAATCATTATGCGGTGGACATAACGATTCATGCCTATCAGGGCAACCATTTAGTGAAAGATATTACCAGCTTGTTTACTGCCGAAAAAATTCCAATTGTTGGTATACAAATGAACAACAGAGATGATGACCATACCACAACCATTGAATTAGCCGTGGAAATTAGCGGTTTGGAACAGTTGACGCGTATTCTGGCAAAAATTAACCAAATACCGAATATTTTACAGGTGCAGCGTCGATAGCGCCTTTTATGAGTGGTGTTTGTGGTGGTGGTGATCCATTAGGCGAAAAACGACGAAAACAATTGCACTTGCACCCATTGACCGGCTTCCACGTTTCCCTGTTGGCGATCGAGAACGATAAAACAGTTTGCTTGGCTCATGGAACTGAGTATATGGGAGCCTTGCTCGCCGGTGGGGATAACCCGTAATTCACCGTCTTCGCCGCGCCGTACGACTGCCCGTTGATAATCCGCCCGGCCGGGTTTTTTGCGCAGATGGGTTTCACAACGCGCCTTGATGGTGAATATGTCGGTTTTTGTTTGTCCAGCCAGGCTGAGTAAGGCCGGTTGAACCAATTGGTAAAATGTGGCCATGACCGATACCGGATTGCCGGGTAGTCCGAAAAACCAGCATGGTCCAATTTTCCCAAAGGTAAATGGACGTCCCGGTTTCATGGCGATTTTCCAGAACAAAACCTCACCAAGTTCATCCAGCAAGGGCTTGATATAGTCCGCGTCTCCCACCGAAACGCCACCGGTTGTTATCATGGCGTGGGCTTGAGAGGATGCGTCCAACAAGGTACGCCGAAGCGCAGCTTTGTTGTCGTGAATATTGCCGAGTTGGATTACGTTAACGTGCAGTCGTTGCAGCATACCGTCCAGCGTATAACGGTTGCTGTTATAGATCTGGCCATCGGCCAGTGGTTGGACGGGTAGTTGAAGTTCATCGCCGGTGGTAAATACAGCAATGCTCAATGGTTTATAGACGGTCAATTGCGCAATGCCAACCGATGCCGCTAAACCCATGTCGGCGGGGGTCATACGTTTACCGGCTGCAAGAATCCGCGATCCTCGGTGAATATCCTCTCCGGTATGACGGACGTTCGCACCCCGTTGTACGGCGCTTGAGTCGAAACGGATGGTGTCTTTATGCCGCTCGGTGTGTTCCTGCATAATAACCGTGTCACAACCATCAGGCATCCAGGCTCCCGTCATGATTCGAATGCATTGGTTTTTGTTGCGGGTTTCACTAAACGGCCGCCCGGCCCATGCCGTGCCGGCAACACCCATGACGGTTGATTGCTGGCGTGGATCGATGTCATCGTATGCCAGGGCATAACCGTCCATGGCCGAGTTGGCAGCCGGCGGTACATCCACCGCCGCCGCGACCGGTTTGGCCAATACTCTGTCCAAAGCCTGTTCGACCCGGCATTGTTCGATACCCGCTGCGGGTTGCATGTGATCCAGGATAAAAGTTTTGGCCTGGGCAACTTCCACCGCGTTGGGATCAATTTCACAGTCCAATAACATGCTTTAATCTTCAGTGGTTGGAAATAAAGGATAGCACAAATGCTGCGACGGCAGGGGTATCGTTTAAGGGTATGACAGGCAACGGGGTATCGACAATGGCCTGGTCGGTGACCACGGCAATGATGTTTTTATCGTGTTGATATAACCTGCCCCGCCCCGGCCGGGCGGCGAGTGCGCGGTAAATTTCAATTTTCGCAAAGCTTTCATCGCGAAAACCTTCAACCAGAACCAGGTCATAGTCTTCGCTGCGCAACAGCCTTAACGCCTCGCTGAGACAAGGTTCGACCGGTTGCCTGTGCCGTACCTGCAGGGCCAAACTGTTGGGGCAGGCCAATAATACCGCGTCCGCACCGGCCTGGCTCAGCCGGTAACTGTCTTTACCCTCTTTATCCAATTGGATTGCATGATGGCTGTGTTTAATAACAGCCACACGCAAGCCGTGCGCATTTAACAGTGGGATGATTTTTTCCAACAGGCTTGTTTTACCGGTGCCGCTGTGTGCGGCAAAACCCAGAACCGGAATGGGGAAGTGAATCACGGCTTTTGCTGCGCATGACGTAATTGATCCAGGGTGTTGAAATTAACGAATGCTCCAGGGTCGTTAAAATAAGCCACCGTGTGGGGTAGTGCCAACATGCATTCGTGTACACGACGATCCCCGCGGGATAAATAGCCGCTGATAACATCTTGCACGCCCGGCAATAGCAGACTGACCAAGGGTTGTAAACGCTGTCCGTCATGGGCCAGACATGCCCGGGAGTCCTTGTCCATGTTTGCTTGTAAATGTGCAACCAGGTTTGAAGGCAAACTGGGCATATCGCACGGCACCACGCACGCTATGCCGGTTTGTATATGGATTAGGCAGCTGTAAATGCCAAGCAAGGGCCCGGATCGTTCATTATTTTCGTCACCGATGACACGCAATCCCAACGATTGATAGCGTTCAAGTTGTTTATTGGCGTTAATCACCATATCATCGACTTGGGGGGACAATCGCTCGATGACGTGTTCGATCAGGGGTTTGCCGCAAAACGGTTGCCAGGCCTTTTCCAGGCCGGCCATGCGTTTTGCGCGTCCTCCGCATAGTATAATGGCAGTGATGGACATGTCCGTCACTTTATCACAGCTGTGTCATTATGGAGTCAAGGTGAATTTACTGGCTATCGATACCAGCGGCGGATGGTATTCGGCCGCATTGCAAGTGGGTCAACATTACCACGCTTGTCATACCCTCAGTTGCGGGCAGGGCAAGGACATTATGGGGCTGATTCAAACTTTGTTTGTGGAGGCCGGTGTTGGCGTCGGTTGCCTGGATGCCGTGGCATTTGGCCGCGGTCCCGGATCGTTTACCGGCGTTCGTGTTGCCTGTGCTTTGGCACAGGGGATTGGTATGGCTCATGATATTCCATTGTTGCCGGTGTCTTCGTTGGCGGCTTTGGCGGTTGCTGAACCGGTAGCGGTAAATATGCTTTTTGCCGCCATGGATGCCCGTATGGGAGAAATGTATTATGCCGCTTATGTTCGTCACGGTTTAGGATTACGTGTTTTGATCGAGGAAAGCATCGGTAAACCTGACGCACTGCCGGTACCCCGAGGAAAGTGCTGGCATGGTGTGGGTAGCGCGTGGGCCAGCTACCGTGAGCCCATGCAAGCAAGTTTCGGCCAAGCGTTAAACACCATGAATGCCGTGGCCGAGCCCAGTGCCGAAGGGGTATTGCAATTGGCTAAACTTGCTTATGAGGCGGGTGAGGTCATCAGCCCCGAAAAGGCTGCTCCGGTGTACCTCCGAAATCAAGTTGCCGCCAAGCCAAAACCCGGCTTGCCGTGATCGCTAATCCATACTACCATGGCGCCAAAGCCTATGGGAGACGTTCATGGAATGGTTGCAGAATCCTGCCACACAATCATCCGTAGTTCCTTTTTTTATTTCGTTGATCAGTGCACTCATACTTTATCGTTTACAACGCTATTACTCAGCACTTTGTGTGGTCTTTGGGTTTTTTGCGGCCTTGGTTGTCACACCGGGCGCCATCGGTACTTCGTGGACATCCACCTCGCGTTTACTTATATGGGTATTACTCACCTTGCTGGTGACCATCGTCGTTGAGGTTCTTGGTTCCGGTTCACGCACTAAAGGCATCACTGCCGTGGTGCTGGCGATGCTGGGCGTCGTGTTCGTTTTTTGGACGATTCTAGTTCAGCAGACACGCAGTGGTATGCTGTTGTGGCTGATTCTGGGGTGGCTCTATCTGTGGGTAATGGTTTTATCCGTAAATCGAGGTCAACACAAACCTATTGCCCTTTATGTCGCCAGCATGGTTTTTGCACTGGCAACCGGTGCGATGGCGTTGTTGAACGGTAGCGCATTGGTCATGCAATTGAATTTTTCCTGGGCCGCCGCGACCGGCGCTTTTCTGGCGGTAATTATGTTTTGGCCGGGCGAACCCGGAAAATTACTGGTGTATGCCATTCCAACCACGGCCATTACGTTGAGTGCTATGTTGGGATTTAACATGCAGATACTGGAATCTGCATGGATATTGCTGCCCTTAGCGGCTATCATTATCCCGGTTTGTTTTTTTGCGCCTGAACGCGGCTCAAAGTGGCGGCAGGCGTTTGTAGCATTGGCGCTAACATTACCCGGTGTTACCGCCAGTGGACTCTATATGTGGTTGACAGCGGATTTTTCGTCGTCGTACTAAGCCACCGAATCCTTGGTTAGTGTCGTGTCTCCTATAAAACGAGCATTGAGAAAGCCACTCAAGGTGCGAGTGCAAGGCGCAGACCGGCGGGAATGGTGGTCACCTTTCCAAGCTCTGGAACGCAGCAATCGCACCTTGAGTGGTTTCCCGGAGGGCGAGTTAGATTTTTTTAGGCAACCATCAAGTCTATCTCGTCTAAATGTGGGTTTTATATGAGACACTACAATCGGTTCGAGGCTTGTTCAGGAAATGAATTTATTCTAATTAGGATTGTCAATGGTAAGGTATATGAGACACTACAATAGTCACACCCTAAGGAGGAGTTATTTTTATGCCTGATATAAAATCGTTAGTCGTTGTGTTTGGCTTGTTTTGCGGGTCTGCCTGGGCCGATACTTACACCATTGATCCGGCCCATACCTTCCCGAATTTCACCATCAATCATCTGGGCTTTTCCACCATGCATGGCCGATTCAATAAAACCAGTGGTAAACTGCAAATGGATCTGGACAAAGGCACGGGTAGCGTGGAAATTATCATTGCCGCCGATTCCATCGATACCGGTCATGCAAAACGTAACAAACATCTTCGATCCGACGATTTTTTACGGGTAAAGGAGTTTCCTTCCATTACCTTTAAATCCACCAAGGTCACCTTTAACGGCAAAAAATCCGCTATGGTCGAAGGCAACCTGACCATCGTCGGTGTCACAAAGCCGGTTAGCTTAAAAGTCGACAGTATTAACTGTGGAAAACACCCGTTTAACAAAAAAGATGTGTGTGGTTTTAATGCGACTACTGCCATCAAACGCTCCGACTTTGGCGTCAAATATGGATTACCGGCGATCGGTGATGATATGAATTTGGAATTTGAGGTCGAAGCGATTAAAAACTGAGCTAAAGGGCGTGCACCGCACGCCTCTTTGCTATGCCAATTTCACTGGGTTTGGCGGCAAGCAGTTATATGCTGATGTTGATCGCCTATAAGCTGTCCAAATATCGTTATCTGCATATTCCATTGATGGTCACCGTATTGGCCATCGATTTGGCTATGCCGTTTTATCTTTATCAGGTCGGCAATTGGGAACAGCGTTTGATCGATCAGGAGGAGATTTTTTCCTTTCTTGTTTGGATGCATTTGGGCTTGATTATCAGTGTGTATGTATTGTTTGCGGCGCAAATCTTTACAGCCGTAAAGTTTCTACGCGGTGGTAACGCTGATGCCAGGGAACAACACCGTTTGCAGGGGCGTGCCGCGATTTGGATCAAGGCCCTGGTGGTAATTACCGGAGCCATCTTAGTGAAATAATCAATACCCTGTCTGATTAACGCTCCAGTAAACACACGCTGAAGCACGCACCGCCAAATCGGCTGGGACTGATATTAATACTTCCTTGATAGGCCAGTACAATTTCTTTAACGATACTCAGACCAATACCGTGCCCGTCAACCCGGGTGTCAGCCCGCACGCCCCTTTGCAATACTTGTTCGGCTTTGAGCGGATCAACACCGGGCCCGTCATCGCTGACAACGATACGGATACCGCCTCGCCTGCCGTGTCCGGACAGCGTGTCGACGTTGACTTCAATGACTGATTTTGCCCATTTGTGGGCGTTGTCCAGCAGGTTTCCAAACACTTCCAACAGGTCGCCCTCATCACCTGGAAATTGTAAATCGGTTTTTACTGACGAGGAGACCTTGATATGCTTATCACCATACACTTTAACAAGCGAATCAAGCACCCGCCGCACGATCACTGTAATACTGATCGGCGCGGCGAAAGTCACATGACCGGACGCTACCGCACGTTGAAGTTGGTAATTAACGATGTTGGTCATACGATCGGTTTGTTCTGCAACAGTATGGCGCAATTCGGTTTGCTTGGCTGGGTTTTCCATGACACTACGTAGAACAGATAGGGGCGTTTTTAGACTGTGTGCAAGATCGCCCAGGGTATCGCGGTAACGACCCAGATTGGCCCGCTCATTATGAATCAGGCGATTGATGTTTTTGGTTAACCCCGCCAGTTCGGTGGGATAGTCGCCGGATAGTTCGGGTTGGCGTCCGGACTCTATTTCCATCAGGTCTTCGGTAACTTGTCGCAGCGGTGCAAGCCCCCAGCGTAAGATAAAAAACTGTACCAGGGTCAGAATAACCGTCAGCCCAACCAGCCAACCCCACAGGTTTCGCTGATAATTGTTTAGCTGAGCATAATAATCGGTCAACGATTCGGCCACGTTAAACGTAAAGCCTACTTGTTCACCGGATTCGGTTTCCCAATTAATCCCAAAACCGAACACAAAAACTTCCTCACCCGATTGGCTGCGTAACCTGTCAAAGCGGATTTCGCCCACGGATAATTGGCTGTAAAAAGGAACGTCCACGCCGATCAAAGAGCCGGATTTCCAGCGATAGCCACCTTTGCTGGCGTTCACTTGGGCATACAGTCCCGATTGGGCTTGGTTAAACCGGGCTTCGCGGATAGCCGAGGGCATGTTCATGGTGCCATTGGCATCCACGTCGGCGATACCGATTAAACTGTAGGTGTGTACCCGCAACCGTTCTTTGACTGCCGCTTCGGCGCTGCGTTGAAACGCCCGGTCCAGGGTGAGTCCTGTAAACAGGGCAAAACACAATAACACCACCGAACCGACCACAAGCAGACGGGCCTTAATGGAGCGCATGGGTCTAACAGGATTGCTCCAGCGTAAAGCGGTATCCGCGTCCGCGCAGGGTTTCAATCGGTTTGCGCTCGTTATTGGGGTCGAGTTTACGACGTAGCCGGCCGACTAGAACTTCAATGACATTACTGTCGCGATCGCTGTCATGATCATAGATATGTTCGGTGAGCTCTGTTTTGGAAATGACTGCACCGGCATGCAGCGCCAGGTGTTCGAGTATTTTGTACTCAAAGGCGGTAAGCTCCAGCTTGTCGCCGTCCAGTGACACGGATTGTGAACTGGTATTGATGACAATGGGGCCATACCGGGTTTCCGATTGGGCGACACCGGCGGAACGCCTGATCAATGCCTTTACCCGGGCCAGCAGTTCCTCAATATGGAACGGCTTAACCATGTAATCATCGGCACCGGCTTCCAGTCCTTCCACTTTTTCCTGCCAGCGGCCTCGCGCGGTGAGAATAATGATAGGCATGCGCTGGCCTTCCTGGCGCAGGGTTTTAATCAAATCGATCCCGGACATTTTGGGCAAACCGATGTCAACTACACCCAGGTCGCAGGGGAATTCCCGGCCGATGTACAATCCTTCCTCGCCGTCCCCGGCGGGATCGACCGCGTAACCTTCTTTGCGCAGGCGTTCAACCAATTGCTCCCGCAGTGTTTGCTCGTCTTCGACTACCATGACACGCATCGTTGCGCTCCTATCCGTTACCCGGGTTTATTGTGTGTACGCGCACGGTACCGTCTTTACAAAGAACTTTAATTTTGTACTGCTCACGCCCATTTTTCTTGACTTTTTTAGCTGATACCACTCGACAGCCGGTTTTACGGCTGACTTCCTTGGCCGATTCACTGAGGGATTTTTTTGCCAGTTGCAGGTATGCGCGGCTTGACACGGTCGGGTTGGTTTGAGAATTGCCCATCAGCGGCATACCCGCCAGCAAGGCGCAAATAAAAATCACTGGTTTCAGCCGAAAAGTCATACCAATCTCCTGGGATTATCCTGTGGGCGGTGTGCTCATTTTAACGCAGTTCCTGCGGGGCCGCGCGGTTGGTGATCGCGACCCCATTTGTTTGGAGTACCAGTCCACTCGTCAATATTGTCAGGTGAGATTTCCGGGAAATTCCATTTTCAACGCATTGGCGTCACTTGTACATCAACCCGAATGCGACGGCCGGGATCGTAATCCATTCGGGTATGATACATTCGACCAAAGTAGCGGTAGGCCACATCATAGCCGATTACACGTCTTTTGGTGATATACCGGGTGACCCGTTTGCAACGACGTTCGGCGACCTGATGACGCCGGCCCGAACCTCCGATGGCGGCGCCCATGATGGCACCTGCCGCCGTGGCGCCACCACGACCATTGCCCAGTTCATGGCCGATGACGCTGCCGATAACGGCGCCCGCCAAAACCGCTCCGGGATCGTTACGGTGGCTACGGTATTCAACCACTTCATCCCAGCAGCGTTGCTGCCGTTTAGGAACTCTAGCGGTTTCATACACCGGGGTTACCTCGATGACTTTGGCGAATGCCCTGTTGCCGCCATGTCGGTAATGATGCTCGGCCATGGCAACAGGGGCGACTAAACTTAACCCTAAGATAATGGCAATGGTTTTTCTGGCTTTCATGTCACACCTCTGGTTTATCTTTACACGTTTAGGGGTAGTTTAGCGGTCAGCTTCTGAACCCAAGCTGAATGGGCGAAAAAACGGCCGCAAAGCGGCCGTCAAGGGTTAGGTACTCGCCTACTGAGCCAGCGAAAGTACAAAATCAACCAATTTTTCAATGTCCGCATCGGCTACCCTGGGCGAATAGGGCGGCATGGGCACACCACCCGTCACCGCGGTCCAATTACCTTTACCGCCTTTTTTGACTTTGGCGATAAGGCGGTTACGGGCCTGCGCATCGCCTTTATAATGTGCGCTGACATCCCGCCAAGCCGGACCTACCACTTTCTTGTCAACTTGGTGGCACGCCAGGCAACCGCTTTTTTTCGCCAAATCCAGTGCTGTCGAGTCGGCCCATACGGGCAGGCTAAGCGCCAGTATGCAGGTGCCGATAAACATTTTTCCCATGAGATTCTCCTTTGTCTAAACAGCTGAAAGAGGCTCCAGCATAGAAAAGGCAAGCTGAACGCTTACTGAATTAGGGACTTTGCCGGATCAAGATTGGAAAAACAGGGATGTGAAAAATGTGCGCAAGCGCACATTTGACCACAGATTATAGGACGTACGGCCGGAACCACCGCCGATGCCGGCAATCTAACTATACAGGTCTGCGTCCCCGAGTGATGTCACTGTTTAAAGCGTGCCGAGTAAGCTGCCGATACAGAGCTTAACCGCCTTCCAAGTGGGGTGGGATGCAGTTATTCATGAATGTTAAAAACAAAATTGATCGTCAATGGGCGCTATTAAAAAGGATTTATTGTTCGAAAAACTTGCCGAAAGCGGCTATCTTTACAGTGCCAACGCGCCATTTGTTGAAGAGCTGTATGAGCAATATGTAAAAGACCACAATAGCGTCAGCGATCAGTGGCGGCAGTTTTTTCAGTCGTTTTCCAAACTTCCCAGCAAAGACCTGAACGTGAATCAGCACGCTGCCGTTCAATCAATGCTTAAGGATACTTCCCACTATAACCCGGACCCCGGCCTCAGCGGCGGCCTCAGTAAACAGGTGGCCGTGCTGCAGTTAATTAATGCTTACCGGTTTAGGGGGCATCAAAACGCCAACCTGGATCCCATCCGCCGCTCCTCGCCGATGCCGTTGCCCGATCTTGATCCTGCCTATTACCAGCTGACCAACCAGGACTTGGGTATGGAATTTGACACCGGTTCGCTGTTTGGTATCGGTACAGCACGCCTGGATCAGATACTGCGAGCCCTGAAACAAATCTATTGCGGCAATATCGGTTGGGAATACATGCATATTACCAACACGCATGAAAAACGCTGGCTTCAGGAACGCATCGAAACCACCCAATCATTACCGCATTATAGTGCGCATCATCGCACACGTATTTTTGAAAGGCTGGTTGCCGCCCAGGGGCTGGAGCGTTATTTACATGTGAAGTACGTGGGCCAGAAGCGATTTTCACTGGAAGGCGCGGAGAGTCTGATTCCGCTACTGGATACCCTTATCCAGCGCGCCGGTGCGCATGGCGTGAAGGAAATCGTCATTGGTATGGCCCACCGCGGACGATTGAATGTGCTGGTTAACATTCTTGGCAAATCACCTTCCGAATTATTTCAGGAATTTGAAGGCAATATTGCCAGTGGTACGGGCTCCGGTGACGTGCGATACCACATGGGGTTTTCATCGGATGTGCAAACAGAACAGGGCCCCGTGCATGTGACACTGGCATTTAATCCGTCCCATCTGGAAATTATTGATCCGGTGGTGCAGGGATCCGTGCGGGCTCGGCAGCGGCGCCGCCGTGATCGCACGGGTGATCAGGCATTGCCGTTATTGATACATGGGGATGCGGCATTTGCCGGCCAAGGCGTGGTCATGGAAACCCTGCAGATGTCGCAGGCCAGGGGGTATATGACCGGTGGCACGGTGCATGTGATTATCAATAATCAAATCGGTTTTACCACCAGTAATTTACTCGATACCCGCTCGACCTATTATTGTACCGATGTCGCAAAAATGGTGCAGGCACCCATTATTCACGTCAACGGTGACGATCCGGAATCGGTCATGCATGCCATTGAGATCGCGTTTGATTTTCGATCGCAGTTTAAAAAAGATGTATTTGTTGATATGGTCTGTTACCGTCGCTATGGCCATAACGAAGCCGATGAACCGTCGGTTACTCAACCGTTAATGTATCAGAAAATAGCCCAAATCAGTCCGGTCAGCGAACAATATGCCGAACGGCTGCGACAGGATCGTGTCATTGATGAGCACGTTGACACGCAAGTTCGCGAAAACTACCGTGCGGCTTTGGAGCAAGGTCAAACCGTCGCCGTCGATATCCTTAGCGGCGTTGAAAATACCCTGGCCATTGATTGGTCACCCTTTAGGGGTACGCCATGGCACTATCCCGTGAAAACGGGTATCAATAAGCAGCGTGTCCGCCAACTGTGTGAAAAAGCCACTTATATACCTGCCCATTTTCAAGTTCACCATGCCGTCAAAAAGGTGTTGGACAGCCGGCGGCAAATGGGCGATGGGGGTTTGGCGTTCGATTGGGGATTTGCCGAGACCATCGCGTATGCCAGCCTGTTGGAAGAAGGTTATTGTGTGCGTATTTCAGGCCAGGACAGCGGGCGAGGTACCTTTTTCCACCGCCACGCGGTTTTGCATGATCAGCAAGACGGCAGCACCTATATCCCCTTACAGCACTTGTCCAAGAAATCTGCAGACTTCGGTATCATTGATTCGTTATTGTCCGAAGAAGCTGTGCTCGGGTTTGAGTACGGTTATGGTGCATCCGACCCGAATACCCTGGTGATTTGGGAAGCGCAATTTGGTGACTTCGCCAACGATGCCCAGGTGGTCATCGACCAGTTTATCAGTTCCGGCGAGTCAAAATGGGGCCGTTTGTGCGGTTTGACATTGTTTTTGCCCCACGGTTATGACGGCCAGGGTCCGGAACACTCCTCGGCTCGTATTGAACGGTACTTGAATCTTTGTGCCGAGGAAAATATCCAGGTTGTGGTACCCACTGTGCCATCGCAAATGTTTCACCTGATTCGCCGACAGATGTTGCGTCCGATGCGAAAGCCGCTGGTAGTGATGACGCCAAAAAGCTTGCTGCGGCATAAATCGTCGGTGTCAGCCTTGGAAGACATGGTTGACGGTCAATTTTATAATATTATCGGTGAAACCGAAAATCTGGAAGCCGAAAAAGTGAAGCGTATCGTGGTATGCAGTGGAAAAATTTATTTTGAGCTGATACATGAGCGTACCGTCCAGAACATCAAAGATATCGCCATCGTACGTATTGAGCAGCTTTATCCTTTTCCATTTGAAGAATTCCGCGAAAAGATCAAACCGTTTGCGAACGCCAAAGAACTTGTCTGGTGTCAAGAAGAACCGCGTAACCAGGGGCCATGGCGCTATATCAAAAAACGCTTATTGGATTGCATGTCCGCCGAACAGTCCATTGATTATGCGGCACGCCAACCGTCGGCATCTCCGGCGGTCGGATACCTGCATGTGCATTTAAAACAGCAGAAGGAAGTCGTTCGATCTGCATTGACGATGGACAAGGAGTACTAGTGTAGTGTCTCACATAAAACGCACATTTAGACGAGATAGACTTGATGGTTGCCTAAAAAAATCTATCTCGCCCTGCGGGAAGCCGCTCACGGTGCGATTGCCGCGTTCCAGACCTTGCAAAGGTGACCACCATTCCCGGCGGACTGCGCCTTGCACTCGCACCTTGAGTGGCTTTCTCAATGCACGTTTTATCGGCGACACTACACTAGGCATGTCACGACTAGGCATGTCACGCTTATACATCACTGCGCAGGTTGCACAAAGGACCGGGAGGCGTGTGTCATGTTAGTGGAAGTAAAAGTGCCGATGTTGTCGGAATCCATCAGCGATGCAGTCTTATTGCAGTGGCGCAATCAGCAAGGTGATTATATCGGCCGGGACGAGAATTTAATCGATTTGGAAACCGATAAAGTGGTGTTGGAAATCACCGCTCCCAGCGCCGGTGTGCTGACACAGATTAAAAAACAGGCCGGTGAGCACGTGGGTAGCGAAGAAGTCATCGCGCTGATTGATGCAGACGCCAAGCCCGCTACGGCCGGCGATACAGGCGCGGCCGCAGCCGACCAAAGCCCTCCGCCCGTCAGTGCCGGGGCGGGGCCCGCGGCACGTAAATGGATGGCTGAACACCAAATCGAGGCCGGCCAAGTTGCCGGTACAGGTAAGGGCGATCGAGTCACCAAAGCCGATGTCATTCGTTTTCTCGATCAGGCACAAGGCAATGAGGCCCGTCGCCCGGAGCCGGAGCCTGATCCTCCGGTCATACCGGTATTTCAGTCCCGCCGTGACGATAAGCGGGTGCCGATGACACGGTTGCGGGCCAGAGTGTCGGAACGCCTGAAACAAGCACAAAATACCGCCGCTATACTGACCACATTCAATGAAGTTACTATGCAGCCGGTGATGGATATTCGCCGCCGTTATAAAGAGTTATTCGAAAAAAATCATCAGGTGAAGCTGGGCATGATGTCTTTTTTCACCAAAGCCGTGGTAGAAGGTTTGAAGCAATATCCCATCATCAATGCCTCCGTGGACGGTGAAGACATCATCTACCACAATTATTTTGATATCGGCATTGCCGTAGGTTCCCCTCGTGGTCTTGTGGTACCCATCGTTCGCGATGCGGATGCCCTGTCACTGGCGGATATCGAAAAAACCATCCGAATTTTCAGTGACAAAGCCAAAAACGCCAGCTTGAGTATGGAAGACCTTACCGGCGGTACTTTTACCATCACCAACGGTGGTGTGTTTGGTTCCATGCTGTCCACACCCATCTTGAATCCCCCGCAAAGCGCCATCTTGGGCATGCATGCCATCAAAGAACGGCCAGTCGTGGCGCAGGGGGAAATTTGCATACGACCCGTTATGTATTTGGCATTGTCGTACGATCATCGTATTATCGACGGGCAGGATGCAGTACAATTCCTGGTCTTTGTAAAAAACGCACTGGAAGATCCAACACGCTTACTGCTGCAAGTTTAAGGATATGACATGCACTATGATGTTGCGGTGATCGGCGCCGGCCCGGGAGGCTATGAGGCGGCAATTCGATGCGGACAATTGGGCCTGAATACGGTTTGTATCGATCAATGGTTCAACGATGATCATAAACCTGCTTTGGGCGGTACCTGCCTGAATGTGGGTTGTATTCCTTCCAAGGCGGTATTGGACTCCAGCGAAAATTATTACCGAACCCGCCATAAATTGCACGACCATGGCATAAGTGTTGATGGACTGACTATTGATATCCGTGAGATGCAGGCAAGAAAAACAAGGATTGTAAAATCCTTGACAGCCGGTATTGAAGCACTTTTTCTGAAGAACAAAGTTGCCTGGATTGCCGGGCATGGAAAATTTGTGGATACCCATTCCCTTGAAGTTGTCAAACACGATGGTCAAAAGCTGGCGCTCACCGCCGATCACATCATTATCGCCACCGGGTCCCAACCCGCGATTCACGACAAAGCGAAGGTGGATGACGATTGCATTGTGGATTCCACCGGTGCGTTGGCGTTCCAGGCGGTACCCAAGTCTCTGGCGGTACTCGGTGGGGGCGTGGTAGGGCTGGAACTGGGCAGCGTGTGGCATCGGCTTGGTGCGAAAGTGCATATATTTAATCGTGGCGATCGGTTTTTAAGCCGTGCGGATGAAGACATTGCCAAACAGGCGTTTCGTCTATTGCAGGCCCAGGGGTTGGAGATTAAATTGGGTGCCCAACTGGAAAAGGTCAATCACGGCAAGACCCAACTAAAACTTCAATATCGCGACGGCGGTGGCGATCATAGCATCGGGGTTGAGAAGCTGTTGGTCGCCATAGGTAGGCAACCGTATACCGAAGGCCTTGAATGCCATGTTGCCGGCATTGAACTGGACGATAAGGGATTTATTAAAACGGATGCGTATTGCAGGGCCGGGCACGGGCACCTGTTTGCCATCGGTGATTGTACCCGTGGACCGATGCTGGCTCATCGGGCATCGGTAGAAGGCATTGCCGTGGCGGAACGCATTGCCGGGTTCGCTCCCCATGTTAATTATCAAGGTATACCTTGGGTGATTTATACCTGGCCGGAAATTGCCTGGGCCGGTAAAACGGAGCAGGAGTTACAGCGTGATGGTATTCGCTATAAAGTGGGTCAGTTCCCCTTTCTGGCCAATGGGCGTGCTAAAGCCATGGGCGAACCGGAAGGTTTGATTAAAATTATTGCTGATGAGAAATTCGATACTGTTTTGGGTGTCCATATGATCGGGCCCAATGTATCGGAACTTATTTCCGAAGCGGTAGTTGCCATGGAATTTCAAGCCAGTGCGGAAGATTTGGCGCGCACGGTACATGCCCATCCCACCTTGTCAGAAGCGGTACACGAGGCGGCATTAGCTGTCGGTGGACGCGCCATACACATTTAGCAGGCGGCTCGATTTGTAAAAAGATATTGTTTTTCAATGAATTATCATGAATCCACCCTTGTTGGTGGAAACTGCGCAAGACATCCCTTCATACACCAGGTATATACGTCTATGAAAATTAAGTGTTATCCGTTGAAGCCGAAAGTGTTTTGCCGGCAGACCAGACTAACAGAGCGCGCGCAGTGTCTGATTGATGCTGAAAAACGTCCTGGCCGCATCGTATTGATTATTGGGCTGAAAGACGTTCATGCTTAAAATTAATGCTCTTGGATCGTCGTAACGGCCGTTACGAATGGCAGGCGGGAAATAGCTTTTTTCAATAATGTTCGGTCCACATACAAGTGGACACTGTATACCGACGATAAAAATGCGTTATATTAAGGCACGGAGTACGCCAAGGTAAGTACCATGATCATTGGCATTGATTTGGGAACCACAAATAGCCTGGTCGCCATTTGGCGTGACGGGCAGGCACATCTAATTCCTAATGCATTGGGTGAATATCTTACGCCTTCTGTTGTCGGCGTGGATGAAAACGGCGATATTTTAACCGGCCAAGCCGCCAAAGAACGGCTACTGGTGTACCCGGAAAAAACGGTTGCCAATTTTAAACGGTACATGGGGAGCCATCGTACTTTTGAGCTGGGGGCCCTGCGGTTGCGGCCGGAAGAGCTATCCGCGTTATTGCTGAAAAGTCTCAAAGCGGATGCCGAGGTTTATCTTGCTCATTCCGTGAAGGAGGCTGTGATAACCGTGCCTGCTTATTTTAATGATGTTCAGCGCAAGGCGACCAAGGCGGCGGCAGAACTAGCCGGTTTGAAGGTCGATCGATTGCTTAACGAGCCCACCGCCGCAGCACTGGCTTACGGTCTTCATGACGCTCAGAAGGAAAAACAATTCCTGGTATTTGATTTGGGCGGCGGCACCTTTGACGTGTCAGTATTAGAGTTGTTTGAAGGAATTATGGAAGTACGCGCCAGTGCCGGTGATGCCTATCTGGGCGGCGAGGATTTTGTCGAAAGACTTATGGCGGCCTTTCGTCAGCAAACCGGTATGGAAAGCACTGGGATAAGCGCGCAGTTACAGGAAAAGCTACGCTTTCAAGCAGAGAAAACCAAACGTCTGTTGACCGATCGGCAAAGCGCCGCGATGGAACTACCCTGGCAGGGGGAGACGTTGAGCTGGCAGTTGTCGCAACAGGAATTCGAATCGCTGGCGGATCCTTTGTTGCAGAAACTGCGTATACCCGTGGAGCGGGCTCTTCGGGATGCCACCATTCGAGCTGGAGAACTGGATGAGATCGTGCTGGTCGGCGGTGCTACGCGTATGCCAATGGTCCGTAAGCTGGTAGCCCGTATGTTCGGTCGCTTGCCGGCGGGGCATATCCACCCCGATGAGGTTGTTGCGCTGGGTGCGGCTGTTCAAGCCGGTTTGATAGCCGATGACAAGGCGCTTAAAGAAGTGGTGTTAACCGATGTTTGTCCGTTTACTTTGGGTATAGAGATCGCCCAGCGTATCGGTAGCCAGCCTGTCAGCGGCCATTATTTGCCGATTATTGAAAGAAATACTGTGTTACCCGCCAGCCGGGTAGAGCAGGTGACCACTGTCACCGATTACCAAAAGGCGGTTAACCTGCGTGTTTACCAGGGTGAAAGCCGGATGGTCAAAGATAATATTTTTCTTGGTGAATTAAAGGTTCCTCTTGCACCGTTACCCGCCGGCAAAGAAGTGATTCATGTTCGTTTTACCTATGATATCAACGGATTGTTGGAGGTCGTTGCGGATGCGGTAAATAGTGACGAGCAAATTCAAATTATTATTGAGGAAAATCCGGGTGTGTTAAGCAAAGAAGAGATTAAATCACGTTTTGCAGCCTTGGCGCACTTAAAGATTCATCCCCGGGAACAAACGGAAAATCGAGCCTTGCTGGCCCGTGCCGAACGCATGTATGAAGAATATATCGGTGATTTACGCCATTATATTGGCCGTGGAATTGCCGAATTTCAAGCCATTCTGGCTCGCCAGGATAGCCGGGAAATCGAAAAGGCACGCCGGCAGTTTGAGCAAGCATTGGATGAAGTTGAGCAACGGTTGTAAACGGTGATGGATGTTTGGCATGAACTGGGTATTGCGTCGACCCGTGATCGCCGTGAAATCAAAAAGGCCTATGCAGCCAAGCTTAAAATCATTAAACCCGATCGCAATCCGCAGGCTTTTTACACATTGCGCAAAGCCTACGAACTGGCCTTAAAGCTTGCTGACGACAGCAACGGCGGCAAGCAATGGCAGGGTTTGATGCGATTCAGCCAGTCCTACGGCCAGAAAACACCGTTTTCATCTATTAAACCCGACACATCCAGTAAACAAAAAGACGATTACCACATGGCCCGGCAGTGGGCTGACAAAATTATTCAAGCACTTAAACGCAGTGAATCTCTGGCATTACATTATTTTCAACAGGCTGTGCGCCAGGAAGAAATGCTGAATATCGAAACCAAATCCTGGCTGGAAGACCTGCTGGTTAGACGGATTGCCAATACCAAACCTTTTCCCTATCGTTTGGCCGAAGAAATAGACAAGAAATTTGAGTGGACCCAGCAGCTTAAACAAATCCGCGGCAGGGCGAATCTGCAGTTGGAATATGTAAGCAAGCGTTTGTCCGCACATCGTTATATTTATCATTTGCGCGAGCAGGCGCGAAAAGGCAAATTACCCTACAGCGATCGCATCGCTATAGAAGTGCTTGGTGGTGATTTGGATACCCGTCGCTACGCGTGGCTGCTGCGCAGCCGTGGCATCACAAACCGCATTCACTACTGGTTGGAGGAGTTTGCCAGGCGGCGACCGGAGGTAATTCATCACGAGCTCAATCAACAGGTGGTTGCCTGGTGGCGGCAGTCGGCAAAACATGTTAAGGCGCAGGGCTTTCATGTACTTTCGTCGTTATTGATTACATTGTTGAGTTATCATTTCCTTGCCAAGGATATGCCGGAATTATTTTTGATCGGGGTCTTTCCGGTGGTTTTTTTATTGTTGCTAAGCGTGGATATCATTGCGGTGCAATGGCGTTACCACTGGCGGGATGCCCTTGAAAAGTGGTATGGCGGTATACGCGCGGTTAGCACCAGGCACGATACGCTTTACCGGTTGTTTTGGTGTGTATTGTTGACGGGCTTTATTTTGACGGGCAAGTGGTTTTCGCCGATTGGAACGATCGTTGCGCTGACCATGTTTTATGCCATGATGACCATGGTCGTGAATTGGAAGACCTTGTTTTACTCGTCACTTTTTGCGTATGCCAGTCTATTGGCCATTCAGTGGTGGGCGCATTCTCTATCGGCACCGATGACCACCAAGAGCTATCAGTATTTTCTTCAAGCCGGATTTGTTGGCATGACGCATTTGCTTGGGCCCTATCTTATTTATCTGAGTTTCGTCTTAATTTATTCTGGAATTTTTATTGTAGCCAATCGGCGAAAGGACATGTTTTTCTGATCGTGGGGTATAGCCGCTAGCGTGTATTTTGAGGTGTATATTACGCTGGACTCGGATTTGGGCTTGGTCTAGAATGGCGGCGTCGACTATAGCCATACTGAGAGGGAGTCTATGAATTCAAATAACACCGCGTATTTATTTACCGGTCTAATACTGCTGTCACCTATATCTACGTTTGCTGCAAATCCGTATATCAACGGGTTTCTGGACGTGACTCACCTGCTGTCCGACGGCGAAACAGATGGTACCAGTGCTCGCGAGAATAAATTCAATACCAGCGCGGAATTGGATTTGCAAACCGCTTTGACGGAAAAGGCCAGTGTGCGAATCGATGTCGATTACCAGAATACCGTGAATGAAGGCACGGGTGTCAGTATGGAGCAGGCCTTTTTGCGCTGGAAAGCGCAGGGCGGTTTGAATGTACTCGCCGGTGTTATGAACAATCCACTGGGTTGGGAAGGCCATGATGCACCTGATTTGTATCAAATAAGCCAAGGTCAGTTGTGGAACATATTTGACGGACAAACCAGTTTGTATGCCAACAACATCGCCGGATTGATGGTTGAAGGGAAGGCCGGTAACGGATTGGAATTTGCCGGTGGTGTTCTAAACGATCTTGGAAATGTTGCCGAAGAGAATTCACTCATTGGTCTTGCGCGATTCAAAGGTACCCCGGATCTCGAATTGGAATTGGGTGTTATCACTCAGGATTCGCAGGCGGAAACATTGATTGACGCCAACGCAACCTTCAAGCGGGGTGCATTAACTGTGGGTGGTGAAGCACTGATCGCCAGTGCCGTGTACGATATTGGATTAGGTGCGACTGCCAGTTATCAGGTCAGTGACGATGTCAGTGCGACGTTACGTTTTGATACGGTCAGTTATGAAGCCAGTGGTATCGATGACACCAGTAGTATTACGGTTGCCGGTTCCATGAGTTTAAGTAAAAACGTAGTGGCCAATGTTGAAGTTCGAATTAATGACAATGGTGAGACCCCGGCAGCCAATCCGGCCGCGACCGTTGGTGACGGTGAGCTTATCATGTTGGAACTTATCGCTACGTTTTAAGCGCAGCCATCCGCCGTTGCGTTAAGCAACGGCGGTGTTTGTAGAGGCAGGATAAGTTTACGCTGTTGGAAACAATGGCTCGTCAAACGGGCGCGCAATAGTCTGTTTATCACGGCGCCTATAACCCTCTATCGAGCGGGTTATTGCGCGGCGTGATGTGTATCCGAAACACGATCTGGTTTCATGCCCATCGTACCCAGTCATAGCCAGAATTGATTTTTTATCGATACAACACAAAATCCATCTGGCACGTCAAACATTAAGGTAGTCTTAAAAGGGCTTCGGCGCATATTTGGCTCATTTTACGTTTAACGTCAATGAATTAAGTCGAATCTGATGTAATATACCGAATGGATCTGATATAATGCGACGCTGATGGCAGGTTTAAATTTCAAGCGAAAATAAGCGGAGTCCGGTGTCCATGACACTAGCCAGTGTCAATTTTGAAAGCGATACTTCACATAAGTTTCCCGGTGTAGAGCCGAGGATATGCCTTGTCAGCACCCTGTCCGAACAGGCTCACACATTAAAAAATACGCTTGAAAACAACGGCTTTATTGCCGACGTTTTCCAGCAGGTCGATGCGGCTCTGGCCGCGATATTAAATCATCAATTCGATCTGGTCATTGCCGATTATCATTGTGCGGGTTCCGCGATGGACGGTGCGGAATTGGTCAAGTCCATTCGTCATTGCCGTTTGCCTAAAATCGAACAAATTCCAGTGATTATCTGTGTGGGGGATCTTGATCCCAGTGTCCTGGAAAAACTGAAGGTGGCCCGTGCCAGTGGCGTATTGGCGCAGCCAATCGACCCTGTACGGCTCGTAAGCATGGCTAGGGAAATGTTGCTTCGACGTGGATATCAATTATCCCCTGCCAACCAGACCGCGAGTGCCTCACCAAGCCCAGCGCCATCTCCGGCGCCTGCGCCGGGTAGGCCTGAGCGAAGGGTTGCCAATCAGCAAGACACCGCGTCCGCAGCTCACGTGTTAAAACAACTGCGTAAAAAACAGGCTCCAACAGCCGAGCCTACCGCGTCCCGTCTACCGCCTACTCCAACACCGGAGCAGCTCAGCACGCAACTGCCACCGCTGTCCGAGCATATTTCAGATGCGATGGAATTACCGTCAAAATCCACGCGACGCCGGCAAAAGAAAAAATCGGGTGGATTTTTCAGCCGTTTGTTTGATATTAAAACATTTGATCTGGTTGACGATCTGGCCGATGACGACAATTATGCCGATGATGCATGGCCTTTTGGTGAAGGCGGCGGGCGATCGCAGGGTAGTCCGGCTCCACAAACGCCCTATCGGAACATGCAGCAGGCTGGGCCAGCTAGTTCGCAGGTGGATCCCCTGCAACAACGCTCTATCGGTGAGCCATTGACAAAGATCAATGAAGATGCTGCCGTGCCTACGGGACGAAAAACGAAGCAACAAATAGCATCGGATCTTCGGGAAAAAGTCAAACGTGCACAATCCGCCATCCGTCGCCAGGCAGCACAAACAGACGGACAAAGACCCGCCACGCAAAAACAGTTTACCCCGAGGCCGCCTCCGATCAGGCAGACCCCACCAGCACAAGCACAAGCACAAGTTCACAGTCGTGCGAACATTCCGGATTCGAGGACAACTACAGGCAAACCACCACCGCCACCGCAATTTCAAACGGACAGTCGGTTGCACATGCCGGACTCAGCAACGGTAAACAAACCCGTTCAACCGCCGCCACGACCGCGGTTTCGTACGGACAGCCATATAAACAAACCGGGTTCCGGTTCAACGTTAGGTCCAAGGCCTGTACCATCGCCATCCGTTGCCCAAACAGATCGCCGGAAAACCATACCGGATTCCAAGGCTGTCCCCAACCGGGTTCCACCTGTACCGCCAACGCATGAGTTACGACAAGGTGAAGTTCCGGATTCGAGG
>Ga0114931_10001376_pt1 | contig 31100 bp, 14 predicted proteins | sample 2SBtaG_FD_89579 | JGI IMG/M metagenome (GOLD analysis project Ga0114931, IMG submission 89579) | Deep subsurface microbial communities from Kolumbo volcano to uncover new lineages of life (NeLLi) - 2SBTROV14_V59a metaG | ecosystem: Environmental > Aquatic > Marine > Volcanic | place: Kolumbo... | reverse complement strand
CGCGCGGGGTTCGCCGTCGCCGTGACGGTCACGGTCGCGGTGGCGCTGTTTCCGGTCTACTGGGCGCTGGTGACCTCGCTCAAGACCGGCAGCGCCCTGTTCACGGTCGATTACCTGCCCCAAACGCCGGACTGGGAGAATTATCGCGCGGTGTTCGCCGAGCAGAATTTCGGCCGCAATCTCCTGAATTCGCTCCTGGTAGCGACGACCAGCGTGGGGCTGGGGCTTGGTCTCGCCGCCTTCGCCGCCCATGCCTTGGCGCGGATCGACTTTCGCGGCCGCCGGGCGACGCTCGCGGTCTTTCTCGCCGCCTCGATGTTCCCGCAAGTCGCGGTGCTGACCGGCCTGTTCGAGCTGGTGAGCGCGCTCGGGCTCTACAACCGCTGGGCCGGGCTGGCGCTCACCTACGTCATCTTCATCCTGCCGTTTTCGGTGTGGATGCTGACCGCCTTCATGCGCGAACTGCCGCGCGAGATCGAGGAGGCCGCCCGCCTCGACGGCGCCGGCACCTGGCGCCTGGTGACCCGGGTGCTGCTGCCGCCGCTGGCGCCGGCGATCGCGACCACCGGGCTACTCGCCTTCATCGCCGCCTGGAACGAGTTTCTGTTCGCGCTCACCCTGACCCTCACCGACGCGGCGCGAACGGCGCCGGTTGCGATCGCCCTAATCAGCGGCGCCAGCCAGTACGAGCTTCCCTGGGGGCGGATGATGGCCGCTTCCCTCATCGTCACCGCGCCGCTGATCGCGCTCGCGATTTTGTGCCAGCGCCGGCTCGTCGCCGGGCTGACGGCGGGAGCGGTCCGGGGATAGCCGCGCTGTCGGATAGTCACCGCGCCCGATAATCAATCGCTTTTTATCCAATTTTGATTGGATATTTATAGTAATTAGAGTATAAGTGAAAATATAATAATGACGGATAACTTTTTTGATTTGATGGATACGGCATGAGACTCTTGTATTTAACAGTTTATTAGGAGGAAATTCCTAAACTCCGAGCCAGGCATTTAGCTCGCACCGTGTCAATCGACCGGTGGGTGGCGGGCGCGACCGGGCTTCCCGGTTCGCCCCGGCAGGCAGGTATGCCAACCGTCGGAGGTCGCGCATGTCGTTTGGTCGTCGCAAGAACGGACCCGGGGTCCCCGAGGACGCCAGTCCCGGTGGGCTCCAGGAAGCCGCTCCAGGCGTGACCGGGAACCCCTCGGACGCGCATTCGGGCGCGCAAGTGATATCCATGTCGGGGTTGCTCAAGGCCGGGGCGCGCCCGCCCGGCGCCACGCCGCCAAGCCATCTCGGCGCCAGCGCGCCGACGCCGCTGCGGCCGGTAGGGATCACCGTCGCGCCGATATCGGAAACGCCAGCGGCATCGCCCGACCCGGCTCCCGTTCCATCGGCGACGACGGCGGCGGACGTTCCCGACCCTGGCGCCAATGGCGTGACGATGGATGTCGCCACCGAGCCGGTCCCGCACGCCAAGTTCACCATGGCCTCCGAAGACGTCGCCGACGTCGGCGACGACGACCCGCCACTCGCCACCGGGCACGACGCCAACCGGGACAAGGCCGCCGACGCGGCGCCGCAGCGCCCGTCTCGCTTCGGTCGCCGGGCCGCCGACCGGGTCGCCGAGAGCGCCATGGCCAACGCTCGTGGGGCGGAGGCTGGGAACAAGCCCGATCTCGCCGCGCACCCCGATCGCACCGCGCGCAAGAACGAGGCCGCCGGCATGATGGCGGTCGACCAGGGCAATATCCTGGAGGCCAAGAAATCGGTCCAGCCGATGCTGATGGACCTGATGGACATGGCCGAGGCGGCCAAGCTGCCGCGCGACGAACTGGCCCAGCAGATCACCGACATCCTGGGCGAGGTCCTGGCCCAGCAGAAGCTCCAGATCAACATGTTCGAGCAGCGCGATCTGGTGACCTTGCTGATCAACGACATGTTGGGGCTGGGACCGATCGAGCCGCTCCTGCACGACGACGACATCAGCGAAGTGATGGTCAACGGCCCGCGCCAGGTCTTCATCGAGCGCGACGGCAAGCTGATCCTGAGCGGGGTCACCTTCCAAGACAATCAGCACGTCATGAACGTGGCCACCCGGATCGTCTCGGCCATCGGCCGCCGGGTCGATGAATCGAGCCCGATCTGCGACGCCCGCCTGGCCGACGGCAGCCGCGTCAACGTCATCGTCCCACCGCTGGCGATCGACGGGCCGACCATCACCATCCGTAAGTTCAAAAAGGACAAGCTCACCTTCGACGACCTGATCAGGTTCGGGGCCATGACGCCGAAATGCGGCCAGTTGCTCAGCGTGATCTCGGCCTCGCGGATCAACGTCCTGATCTCGGGCGGCACCGGCTCGGGCAAGACCACGCTCTTGAACTGCCTGACCCAATTCATCGACGAGGGCGAGCGAGTGATCACCTGCGAGGACGCGGCCGAATTGCAGCTCCAACAGCCCCATGTGGTGCGCTTGGAGACCCGGCCGCCCAACCTCGAGGGCGCCGGCGAGGTGACCATGCGCGATCTGGTCAAGAACTGCCTGCGCATGCGGCCCGAGCGGATCATCGTCGGCGAGGTCCGCGGTCCCGAGGCGTTCGACCTGTTGCAAGCGATGAACACCGGCCATGACGGATCGATGGGCACGGTTCACGCCAACAACCCGCGCGAGGCCATCACCCGATTGGAGAACATGATCGCCATGGGCGGCTTCAACATGCCCTCGAAGGCGGTCCGTGAGCAGATCGCGGCGGCGATCCAGGTCATCGTTCAGACCCAGCGCCTGCGCGACGGCTCGCGCAAGATCACCCATATCACCGAGGTTCTGGGCATGGAAGGCGAGGTGGTAACGATGCAAGACCTGTTCGTGTTCGAACACGACGGCGAGGATCGCCAGGGTCGCCTGATCGGCAGCCACCGCTCGACCGGGCTGCACCCGGGCTTCGCCGACAAAGCGCGTTATTTCGGCCTCGAACGCGACCTCCACGAAGCCCTGTTCGAGGACCATTGAGACGTCAGGGTTAAGCCGGGTTTAAGCAAGGTTTAATCCTTATCCGATACACCCACGGGGCGGGTCGACGGATGGGTCCGGCGAGCACCGTCCAGCACCGTCCATCATCCTACGAGGGGATCGTGAGCCAGGTTTATTTCGACCTCACGCGACTGATCGAACGTCTGCACCGGCGCTTCCTCGACGTCATCCGCGCCGAGATCGCCCATCTCGGCATCGACGACATCAACGCCGTCCAGAGCCTCTTGTTGGCCAATATCGCCGAAGAGGAAATCACCGTCCGCGATCTCATCAAGCGCGGCTACTATCTGGGTTCGAACGCGTCCTACAACATCAAGAAACTGGTCGAGAACAGCTATCTCGAACAGGAGCGCTCGCCCCACGACCGGCGCTCGGTGCGCATCAAGCTGTCCAAGAAGGGGCTCGATCTGTGCGCCAAGGTGAAAGCGCTCGAGGATCGTCACGCGAGCGCGCTGACCAACGGTTCGGGCATGGCCGACGAACTCGAAAGCGCTTGCGGCGCCCTGCGCAAGCTGGAACGGCGCTGGTCCGATTACGTCCAGTTCGGCCCCGGCGGGGTCTGAGCGCGAAGAGCGTTGGGGCCGCGCGCGGTCCCTTTCCCGGAGCTTAGTTAGTGGAGCTTGGTCGCGAGGTCGCCGATGGCGGCGTCAACCGAGGCGGCGCGGGCCTTGTCATCGAGGGTCCCGACGAGCAGCCGCCGGGTGGCGCCGATGGCCAGATCGACCGCCCGCGCCCTCACTTCCGCGACCGCTTCCTGCTCGGCCCGGGCGATTCGGTCCGTGACCTGGATCTCGCGCCGCTTGAGGAGTTCTTCCAAGGACTTGGCCGCCTGGGCGGCGAAGGCCTCGCTCGTCTCCCTGGCCTGTGCGATGATCTCCTCGGCTTCCTTGACGGCATCGTTCTGCTGGCGCTGATAGCGCGCGAGCAGAGCCTGGGCTTCCTCGCGCAGGCGCACCGCCTCGTCGAGCTCGGCCTTGATCTTGGCGGCGCGGTCGTCGAGCGCGGCGGCGAGTTTGGCGCTGATCGGTCGATAGACGAGGGCGACGAAAATAACGAAGGCGACCCCGACCCAGAATTCAGGCGATTCGAACATCAGCCGCCCTCCCTCGCCAAGGCCACCGCCGCGCGCGCCTTGTCCGCGTCGGGAGCGGCCCCGATCAACCGTTCGGTCGCCGAACGGGCGATGTCGGCGGCCACCCTGTCGACCTCGTCCAGCGCCGCCTCCTTGGCGGCGACGATGCGGGCTTCGGCCTCGGCGAGGCGCTTGCCGAGACGCGCGTCGAGCTCGGCGTTCCGCGCCGCCGCTTGCTCGGCCCGCTCCTCGGCCGCCTTGGCCAGCAGCGCCTGGGCCGTGGACCGCGCCTCGGCCATGGTCGCCTCGTAGGTCGCCAGCGCGACCTCGGCTTCGGTCTTGAGGCGAGCCGCTTCGTCGAGATCGAGGGCGATGCGCGACTGCCGCGCCTCGAGCACGTCGGCAACCCTAGGCAGGGCCACCCGGGACATGACCAGGTACAGAATGACGAAGCTAATCGCCAGCCAGAATATTTGGCTGAGAAAGCTCGTGGGATCGAGCTGGGGCATCGCCCTTCTCCTCGCTCTTTCCGTTGCCGCCTTGCGGGCGCCGCCGCGAGGGCTGGGCTAGAACGCGAACAGAAGCAGCAGTGAGATGATCAGCGCGAACAAGGCCAACGCCTCGACCAGGGCGAAGCCGAGCATGGTCATGGTGAAGACTGCCGGCGCCGCCGCCGGGTTACGCCCGACCGCGCTGATGAAGGCGGCGAAAACGTTGCCGATGCCGATACCCGATCCGATCACGCCGATGACGGCGAGACCGGCGCCAATGAGTTTCGCTGCTTCGATATCCATGTCGATGTCCTCTTCTTTTCCTCAAGCGTTGGCTGTCGTTGGGTGCGAAAGCGCGAACCGACGCCGGTCGGCCGATGACTCCGGGGTCAATGAAGATGGAGCGCGTCGTTGATGTATAGGCAGGTCAGGATGGTGAACACATAAGCCTGGAGAACGGCGATCAGTGTCTCCAGACCGGTCAGCGCGACCAGAAAGGCGACCGGCACCACGCCGGCGAGGCCCAGGGTGATGACGAAGCCACCGAACACCTTGAGCATGGTGTGCCCGGCCAGCATGTTGGCGAAAAGGCGCACCGACAGACTGATGGGGCGCGAGAGATAGGAGATGATCTCGATCGGCACCAAGAGCGGCAGGATGAACACCGGCACGCCGGAGGGCGAGAAGAACTTAAGGAACCCGAGCCCATGGCGGGTGAAACCCAGGATGGTGACGCCGAGAAAGACTACCAGCGCCATGGCGAAGGTCACGATGATGTGGCTGGTGAAGGTGAAGGCGTAGGGCAGCAGCCCGAGCAGATTGCCGAACAGGATGAACATGAACAGCGTGAACACCACCGGAAAGTAACGCCGCCCCTCGTGCCCGACGTTGTCGCGCAGCATGTTGGCGATGAACTCGTAGGCCATTTCGGCCATCGACTGCCAGCGCCCCGGCACCATGGCGCGACGGCTCATGCCGCCAACCAGAAACACCGTTGCCCCGATCACGGCGATGGCCATGAACAATGACGAATTGGTGAACGACAGATCGACGTCCCCACCGCCGATCGGAATGATCGGGTGGATCTCGAACTGAGCGAGTGGACTGTGCTCCGCCTCTATCACGTCTGCCCCCTTGCCCCCGCATCGCGTGGCCGGAACGGCGTTCGTTCCGGCCCCTTCGTTCCAGCAAGCCCCGGACCATCAAGCCCCGCGAGGCCGTCAAGCCCTAATCGCGTCTTCCACCTTGCCCGGCATCCTGCCCGGCCCCATGCCCGGCATCGTGTCGCTTGTCGCTCAATCCCACTATCCGCGCCGCCCGACGATAGACATTCATGCCCGCCGCCGCGACTCCGAGCACGAAAAAAACGACCAAAAACCATGGTCGCGTACCAAACCACTCATCGAGCGCCCAGCCGATCGCCACCCCAACCGCGACCGCCGCGACCACCTCGACGGCGATTTGCAAGCCGGCGCCGAAACCGCGCGCCGCCTGGTCCCGGGACCCCTTCCCCCGCCGCCGATCCTGCGCCGAACGCGCTTCGTCGAGGCGCGCCCCGAGGTCGTTCAGCGAAGGCGGTCGGCGATCGTTGCGCACCCGTCACGGACCCGCCGACCGGGGTCGACGCGGGCCGCGCCAACGCCCGAAGGCGGCGCCACCATAAGGGCTCGGCCAGACGCCGTCAAGACCCATCCAATACCTCATAATTCACTGAATTGTAATGATAAAACAGTCTACAGTCCGATCCTAGCCCGTCGCTCGTAGGGTGTCCGCCGTGCCCAGATCGACCGAAACGAGCTGCGATACCCCACGCTCGGCCATGGTCACGCCGAACAGCCGGTCCATGCGCGCCATGGTCATGGCGTGATGGGTGACGACCAGGAAGCGGGTGGCGGTGGCGTGGGCAATCTCGCCGACCAGATCGCAAAAGCGGCCGACGTTGGCGTCGTCGAGCGGTGCGTCGACCTCGTCGAGGACGCAGATCGGCGCCGGATTGGTGAGGAAGACCGCGAATTGGAGGGCCAACGCGGTCAACGCCTGTTCGCCACCCGACAGCAGCGACAGAGCCTGCAATCGCTTGCCCGGCGGGCTCGCCATGATCTCCAGCCCGGCCTCCAGCGGATCGTCCGCGTCGACCAGGCTGAGATGCGCCCGGCCACCCCCGAACAGACGCGTGAACAGCGCCCCGAAATGGCCGTTGATGGCCTCGAACGCTGTCGTCAAGCGATCCGCCGCCTCGCGGTTGAGACGCGTGATCGCCCCGCGCAGACGCGCGATCGCGGCCTCGAGATCGGCGCGTTCGTCGGCCAGGGCGGCGATCTGGCTCGCGACCTCGTCGGCCTCGGCCTCGGCCCGCAGGTTGACCGGCCCCATGCCGTCGCGCTCGCGGAGCAGACGGGCGAGCGTCGCCTCGACCGTGTCGACGTCGGGCGCCGCGTCGTCATCGTCGAGACCGGCCAGCGCGGCCAGCGCCGCCGGCTCGCTGCCAAGGCGCTCCTCGATTGCTTGCTCGATCCCGCGTACCGCCGCCCGCGCCTGGTCGCGCGTCGCCTCGGCCCGCACCCGCTCCTCGCGGCCGCCGGCGACGGCGGCGTCGGCCTCGCGGGCGACGCGGTCGCGCTCGGCGAGCCGGGTCTCGGCCTTGGCGACAGCGTCGGCGGCCCGGTCGCGACCGTCGCGGGCCGCGTCGAGTTCGTCGAACAGGCGCGCGCGCCGGGCGGCGATCTCGGCCGGTCGATCGGCCAGCGCGGCTTGCTCGTCGCCGGCGGCTTGGCGCCGGTCGTCGAGCTGGTCGAGACGGTCGCGCGCCCCCTCGGCGCGGTGGCGCCAGGACGGCAATTCGTCGTCGATGGCGGCCAGACGCCGACGCCGGGCGGCGGCTTCGCGGCGGAACTCGTCGAGCCGGCCGAGGACGGTCGCCAGTTCGGCGCGGCGGACGCCGAGATCGCCGCGCAGGGCCGCGAAACCGCCCTCCCCCTCGCCGTCGCTCTCGGGCGCCAGCGCCGCGCGCGCCGCCAGCGCCGTCGCCCGCTGGCCATCGAGCTCGGCGCGATCGGCCACGAGTCGCATCGCGGTCTCGTCCAGGGTCGCCAAGCGCGAGCGGTCGGCGGCGGTGGCGGCGACCGCCCGGGCATGGGCGTCGCGGGCCGTATCGAGGCTCTCGCGCGCCGCGCGCAAGGCATCGCGGGCCGCCGCCTCGTCGCTAGCCGCCCGCTCGAGCGCGGCCCGCGTCGCCGCGTGGACACGCTCGGCCTCGGCTCGCTCACGATCATGCTCGGCAATCGACCCGCCCAGTTCGCCCAGGCGGTTGCGCTGGCGCAGACGGGTGGCGGCGGCGGTCTCGGCCTCGGCGGCGACGGTCAGGCCGTCCCAGCGCCACAGCCCGCCGTCGCGATCGACCAGGCGCTGGCCCGGTCGCAGCGCGGCCTGAAGGCGGTGGCCATCGGCGGCGGCGACGATCCCGGTTTGCGACAAGCGCCGCGCCAGCGCCGGCGGTCCCGCCACCACCTCGGCGAGCGGGCGGACGCCGGCGGGCAAGGCGGGGTCGTCGTCGCGCGGCGGTAGGGTACGCCAATGACGCGGCGCGCCGGGGTCGGGCGCGGCGGCGAGGTCGTCGCCGAGCGCCGCGCCGAGCGCGATTTCATAGCCCGGATCGACGGTCACCGCGTCGATCATGGCACCACCGCCCGGGGCCGCGTCGGCGCCGAGAATTTCGCTCAACGCGGCGGCCTCGGCCGCGAGCGCGGCGAGCGCGGTCTCGGCCGTCTGGCGCGCCTCGCGGGCGGCGGCTTCGTCGGCGGAACGGTCGAGACGCGCCTTCTCGGCCGCGTCCAGGCGGCGCTCGGCCTCCTCGGCGGCGCCGCGCGCGGCCCTCACCGCTTGCTCGAGCGCATCGCCATCGGCACCCTCGCCGGCCCGAGCGGCGACCGCCGCGCGCTCGCTTTCGATCTCGACGGCGCGTTCGGCGAGGCGGGCGAGGCGTCGTTCGACATCCTGAATTTCGCGATCGAGCGCGGCCCGGCGCGCCTCGGCCGCCGCGCGCCGCGCCGAGCGGGCCTCGACCTCGCCCTCGAGCGACGACACGGCCTCCGCCAACCGCGCGCGCTCGACCTCGGCGGCGCGCACTGCTTCGTCCTCGCCGTTAGCGGCGACGACCAGATCGGCGCGCTCGGCTTGCAAGCGCTCGATAGCCGTCTCGGCGTCGTCGGCCAGCGCCGTCTCGCGCTCGATATCGGCGACGATCTGGGCCAGCCGGGCATCGAGCGCCTGGCGCCGTTCGGCCAGGCGGCGTTGTTCGGCGTCGAGCTCGACCTGGGCCACCTCGAGCCGGTGCAACCGGGCGCCGGCGGCGGCGGCGGCCTCGCGCAAGGGCGGCAGGGCGGCGGCCGCGTCGGCGCGGGCGGCGGCGACGGCGGCGGCCCTGGCGGTGGTTTCGGCGACGGTTCGCTCGGCCGTGTCCAGCGCGGTTTTGGCCGCGCCCTCGGCGGCGCTGGCGAGGGTGAGCCGACAGTGGAACAACAGCGCCTCGGCGCGACGGATACGATCGCTCAAACGGCGATAACGCGCGGCCTGGCGGGCCTGGCGCTTGAGCCCCTGAAGCTGCGTTTCCAGCGCCCCCATCACGTCGTCAAGGCGCAAGAGGTTGCCCTCGGCCGCGCGCAGCCGCAGCTCAGCCTCGTGGCGGCGATTGTGCAGGCCGGTGATGCCCGCCGCTTCCTCCAGCAGGCCGCGCCGCTCGACCGGCTTGGCGGCGACGATGGCGCCGATCCGGCCCTGACTGACCAGCGCCGTCGAACGCGCGCCGGTGGCCTCGTCGGCGAACAGGAGCTGGACATCGCGCGCCCGAGTTTCCTTGCCGTTGATGCGATAGACCGAGCCTTCGCCGCGCACGATCCGCCGGCGCACCTCGATCTCGACGACGTCGGCGAAGATGGCCGGCGCGGTGCGGGCGCTGTTGTCGAGCAAGATCGAGACCTCGGCGTGGTTGCGCGCCGGCCGCTCGGCGCTGCCGCCGAAGATCACGTCGTCCATCTCGCGGCCGCGAAGCTGGCGGGCCGAGCTTTCGCCCATCGCCCAGCGCAGGCCCTCGACCAGGTTCGACTTGCCGCAGCCGTTGGGACCGACGATCCCTGTCAGGCCGGGCTCGATCGCCAGTTCGGCGCCATCGACGAAGGATTTGAAGCCGTTCAGTCGCAGCCGCGAAAAATGCACGCGCGCGGTCCCAGGCTAGGTTCGTCCAAGAATACGGTCGAAAACGGTCTTGAAGTTTTCATAAGGCTGGGCGCCCAGCAGCCGCTCGCCATTGATGAAGAAGGTCGGCGTCGAGTTGACCTCGAAGGTCTGGGCGCCGACCATGCGCGATTGCAGGATGCCGTCGAGCAGTTTCTGATCCTTGAAGCAGGCGTCGATATCGGCCACCTTCAGGCCGCCGATACGCCCGACCCGCTTGAGCGCGTCCAGCGGGTCGTTGGCGCGCCCCCACGTGGCCTGCGAGCGAAACAGGATATCGAGAAAAGCGAAGAAGCGATCCTTGCCGGCGCAATGAGCCAGGGCGGCGGCATAGAGCGCCGCCCGGTCGAGCGGGAAGTCGCGATAAACGAAGCGCGCCTTGCCGGTTTCGATATAGCCCTTGCGCAGGTCGGGCAGGATGTCGACGTGGAAATGAGCGCAATGCGGGCAGGTCAGGGAAGAATATTCGATGATCGTGATCGGCGCGTTCAGATCGCCGAGGATCATGTCGGTCGCGAGATCGACCGCGCCGGGTTCCGCCGCTTGCACCTTGGCCGTGGCCGCTGTCAGGGCCAGGGCGGAAAAGCCGATGGCGGCGATCGCGTCTCTGCGCGTGATCATGGACTACTCCCGGAAGGTGGCGCCAATCGAGGGCGGGCGCGAGCGCGGCCGAGTATACGGGAAGCGGTGGATCGGTCTCAAGCGTCGCGGCGACGGCGCTCAGCGTTCGTCGCTCGCCATGACGGCGCGACCGAGCCCGGCGAGGGCGGCGCGAAGCTCCTCATCCTCGACCCCGGCGATACTATCCGCGAGCGCCTGGCGCTCGACCTCGTTCAGCGCCCGGGGCTCGCGCCTTCGACGGACGTCTCGCGGCGGCAACGGGGCCTGCACGAGATGCAGCCGGGTCACCGCGCGATAGCCGTAAAACGTGGCGATGCGGTCGAGAAGCTGGGGCGCCAGATGCTCGATCTCGACCGCCCAGCCGCCGGCCACGCGCAGGGTCAGAACGCCGTTGGACGACAGCCGCTCGGGCGCGCTGAAATCGCCCAGCGGACGACCGACGATGGCCGGCCAATCGGTCAGCACCCGGACCTCGCGAAAGCCGCGCCCGCGCACGATCGGTTTGATGACCTTGGGCAGGGTTACGGCCACTGCCCGGGGGCCGGAGGGAAAACGGTACATGGCGTCGCCGCGTGCTCCATGGCAATCTCGGGGCGATGACCGATCCCCTTGGTGACATGTGATGGCGACCGCGTCAACCAAACGACCCGGCGCGCGATCAAGCGCCCGGGCCGGCGCCCTGCTCGCCTGGTACGATCGCCACCGGCGCGCGTTGCCGTGGCGAGCGCCGCCGGGCGCGGCGGCCGACGCTTACCGGGTCTGGCTCAGCGAGATCATGCTGCAACAGACCACCACCGCCACGGTCGCGCCCTATTTCACCGCCTTCCTCGCCCGCTGGCCCCGGGTCGAGGACCTCGCCGCCGCCGAGCTCGACGCGGTGCTCCATGCCTGGCAGGGGCTCGGCTATTACGCCCGGGCGCGCAACCTGCACCGCTGCGCGCGCTTCGTCGCCGGCGATCTCGGCGGACGCTTTCCCGACAGCGAGGACGGCCTGCGGGCGCTCCCAGGGATCGGCGCCTACACCGCCGCCGCCATCGCCGCCATCGCCTTCGACCGGCCGGCGGTGGTGGTCGACGGCAACGTCGAGCGGGTGATGGCCCGCCTCCATGCCCTCACCGATCCCCTGCCCGCCGCCAAGCCGGCCTTGCGCGACCTCGCCGCCGCGCTGACCCCGCGCGCGCGGCCGGGCGATTACGCCCAGGCGGTGATGGACCTGGGGGCCACGGTGTGCACGCCGCGCTCCCCGGCCTGCGGGCGCTGCCCCTGGGCCGCCGCCTGCCGGGGCCGGGCCGAGGGGATCGCCGCCGTATTGCCGCGTCGCGCGCCCAAGGCGGCGCGGCCGATCCGCCACGGGGTCGCCTTCTGGACCCTGCGCGACGACGGCGCGGTGCTGCTGCGCCGGCGCGCCGAACGCGGCCTCCTGGGCGGCATGATGGAGGTCCCCTCGACCCCCTGGCGGGCGCGCCCCTGGGGCGACGACGAGGCTCTTGCCCTAGTCCCGGCCGAGGGGCGCTGGCGGCGGCTCGACGGCGGCATCGCGCATGTCTTCACCCATTTCCGGCTCGAATTGACGGTCATGACCGCGACCGTTGACGGCCCGGTCTCCGGCGTCTGGTGCGCGCCGGGCCGCCTCGGCGATCACGCCTTGCCGACGGTGATGAAGAAGGTCGCCGGCCATGCCGCCGCGCGACTGGCCGAGATCACGACTGGCCGAGAGGCGCGGCGCCGAGACGGGCGGCAATCGGCGCGAAGCTCCGCCGATGGTGGGGCGTGACCCCGTATTCGTCGAGCGCGGCGCGGTGCTCGGCGGTGCCATAGCCGGCGTTGCGGCCCCAGCGATAGGCCGGGTAGCGCCGCCCCAGCCGGGCCATCAAGCGGTCGCGGGCGACCTTGGCGACGATCGAGGCGGCGGCGATCGAGGCCGAGCGACGGTCGCCGCCCACCACCGCCGTCGCCGGCAAGGAAAGCGGCGGCAGGCGGTTGCCGTCGATCAAGGCGTGAACCGGTCTCGGCGCCAACACCGCCAGCGCCCGGGCCATGGCGACGAAGGTCGCGCGGAGGATGTTAAGCGCGTCGATCTCGGCCACGCTGGCGGCGCCGACGCCAACGCTCAGCGCGCGTTCCAGGATGATCGTCGAGAGGGCTTCGCGGCGGGCCGGCGACAGCCGCTTCGAATCATCGAGACCGGCGATCGGTCGGGTCGGATCGAGCACCACCGCCGCCGCCATCACCGGCCCCGCCCAAGGGCCGCGCCCGACCTCGTCGACGCCCGCGACCGGCCCGGCAAAACCGCGTTCGAGGGTTAAATCAACCATCGCCATGACCCCCTAGAGGGTTCCACCGATGGTCCACGAGGCTACATCGCCTTGACGATCTGCTCGACCATCTTCTTGGCGTCGGAGAACAGCATCATGGTGTTGTCGCGGTAGAACAGCTCGTTGTCGATGCCGGCGTAGCCCGGCGACAAGGACCGCTTGACGATCAGCACCGTGTTGGCCTTGTCGACCTCGAGGATCGGCATGCCGAAGATCGGGCTAGAGGGATCGTTCTTGGCGGCCGGGTTGCAGACGTCGTTGGCGCCGATCACGAAGGCCACGTCGGCGGTGGCGAACTCGGAATTGATCGCCTCCAGCTCGAAGACCTCGTCGTAGGGCACGTTGGCCTCGGCCAGGAGGACGTTCATATGCCCCGGCATGCGCCCGGCGACCGGGTGGATGGCGTAGGCGACCTCGACCCCTTCCTTCTTCAGCATGTCGGCCATCTCGCGCAGCGCGTGCTGGGCCTGGGCCACGGCCATGCCGTAGCCGGGCACGATGATCACCTTGCGCGCGTTCTTGAGGATGAAGGCGGCGTCGTCGGCGCTGCCGCTTTTGACCGGGCGATCGCCGGCCACCGCCGCCACGGCGCCGCCACCGGCGTCGCCGCCGAAGCCGCCCAGAATGACGTTGAAGAATGAACGGTTCATGCCCCGGCACATGATGTAACTGAGGATCGCGCCCGAGGACCCGACCAGCGCCCCGGTGATGATCAGGAGATCGTTTTGCAGGGTGAAGCCGATACCGGCCGCCGCCCAGCCCGAATACGAATTGAGCATCGAGATCACCACCGGCATGTCGGCGCCGCCGATTGGGATGATGATCAGGAAACCGATCAGGAAGGCCAGCCCGGTCATCACCCAGAACGCCGAATAGGCCTGGCTGGAGACGAAATAGGCGCCGATGGCGATGATCACCAAGGCGAGCAGGAGATTGAGCCAATGCTGGCCGGGGAACACCACCGGTGAGCCCGAGACCAGCCCCTGGAGCTTGGCGAAGGCGACCACCGAGCCCGAGAAGGTGATCGCGCCGATGGCCACGCCGAGGCTCATCTCGATGCGGCTCGGGAAATGGATCGCGCCCGGCGCGCCGATGCCATAGGAGGCCGGCGCGTAAAGCGCCGCCGCCGCCACCAGCACCGCGGCCATGCCGACCAGGCTGTGGAAAGCGGCGACGAGCTGGGGCATCGCCGTCATCTCGATCTTGAGCGCGATCACCGTGCCGATGGCGCCGCCGATTACCAGCGCCACCAGGATCAGGCCATAACTGAGCACCCCGGGACTGGCGATCGTGGTGGCGATGGCCAGCGCCATGCCGATGATGCCGATGATATTGCCGCGCCGGGCCGAGGTCGGCGACGACAACCCCTTGAGCGCCAGGATGAAGCAGATCGCGGCGACCAAATAGGCGATGGCGGTGAGATTGGCTGACACGGCGACGCCCCCTTATTTCTTTTTCTTGAACATCTCGAGCATGCGCTGGGTCACCGTGAAGCCGCCGAAGATATTGACCGAGGCCAACATGATGGCGACGAAACCGACGATCTTGGAGAAGTTCATGTCCACCGGTCCGGCGGCGATCAGGGCGCCGACGATGATCACGCTCGAAATCGCGTTGGTCACCGCCATCAGCGGCGTATGCAACGCCGGCGTCACGCTCCACACCACGTAGTAGCCGACGAACACCGCGAGAACGAAAATTGTCAGGCGGAAGATGAGGGGGTCGATGGCGGCGGCTTCCATGGCGGGCTCCGCGTTTGAGGGGCTTAAGCTTCGGGTCGCAAGCGGGGGTGCACGACGGCGCCGTCGCGCGTGAGCAGCATGCCGGCGATGATCTCGTCGTCCCAGGGCACCTCCAGGGCGCCGTTTTCCTGGTCGATCATCAGCCCCAGCACGTTGAGAAGATTGCGCGCGTACAACCCCGAGGTGGCGGCGGCGAGGGAGGCCGGCAGATTGGCCGGGCCAAGGATGGTGACGCCGTGCTTCTCGACCGTCGCGCCGTATTCCGAAAGCTCGCAGTTGCCGCCCGATTCGACCGCCATGTCGACGATCACCGAGCCCGGCTTCATGTCGGCGACCATGGCGGCGGTGATCAGTAACGGCGCCGGACGGCCGGGGATCAGGGCGGTGGTGACGACCACGTCGCTCTTGACCAGCGCCTGGTGGATGGCCTCGGATTGGCGCCGCTTGTAGTCCTCGCTCATTTCCTTGGCGTAGCCGCCGGCGGTCGCGGCTTCCTCCTCGGCCTCGACCTCGACGAAGCTGGCGCCCAGGCTCTCGACCTCCTGCTTGACCGCCGGACGCACGTCGAAGGCCGAAACCACGGCCCCGAGGCGCCGCGCGGTGGCGATCGCCTGCAAGCCGGCGACCCCGGCGCCGAGCACCAGCACCTTGGCCGGCGCCACCGTGCCGGCGGCGGTCATCATCATCGGAAAGACGCGGCCGAAGGCCGATGCCGCGTCGATCACCGCCTTGTAGCCGGCGAGATTGCTCTGCGACGACAGCGCGTCCATGGCCTGGGCGCGGGAGATGCGCGGCACCAGTTCCATCGACAACGCAACCAGCTTGCGCTTGGCGTAGTCGGCGACCTGATCGCGGTTGGGAAAGGGGTTCAAGAGGCCGATCAGAAGCGCGCCCTCCTTCATCATCGCGACCTCGTCGGGGCCGCCCTCGGCCTCGGTCAAGGGACGCTGGACCTTGAGCACGATATCGGCGGCGCCGTATAGCGCCTTGGCGTCGGCGGCGATGGTCGCGCCGGCGGCCTCGAAATCACCGTCGGCGATCCCGGCGCCGGCGCCGGCGCCGGCGCCGGGATCGCCGACGGTGATTTCGAGGCCGCCGGCGCGACCATCGCCGCCGACGCCAAGGCGCTATACGGCGCCGCCGATATCGTGCTCAAGGTCCAGCGTCCCTTGACCGAGGCCGAGGGCGGCCCCGACGAGGTCGCGATGATGAAGGAGGGCGCGCTTCTGATCGGCCTCTTGAACCCCTTTCCCAACCGCGATCAGGTCGCCGACTACGCCAAGCGCAAGCTGGTTGCGTTGTCGATGGAACTGGTGCCGCGCATCTCCCGCGCCCAGGCCATGGACGCGCTGTCGTCGCAGAGCAATCTCGCCGGCTACAAGGCGGTGATCGACGCGGCATCGGCCTTCGGCCGCGTCTTTCCGATGATGATGACCGCCGCCGGCACGGTGGCGCCGGCCAAGGTGCTGGTGCTCGGCGCCGGGGTCGCCGGCTTGCAGGCGATCGCCACCGCGCGGCGCCTCGGGGCCGTGGTTTCGGCCTTCGACGTGCGTCCGGCGGTCAAGCAGGAGGTCGAGAGCCTGGGCGCCAGCTTCGTCGAGGTCGAGGCCGAGGAGGAAGCCGCGACCGCCGGCGGCTACGCCAAGGAAATGAGCGAGGACTACAAGCGGCGCCAATCCGAGGCCATCCACCAGGCGCTGGTCAAGAGCGACGTGGTCGTCACCACCGCCCTGATCCCCGGCCGTCCGGCGCCGTTACTGATCACCGCCGCCATGGTCGCCGACATGAAGCCGGGCTCGGTGATCGTCGACATGGCGGTCGAATCGGGCGGCAACTGCGAGCTTTCGGAATACGGCGCGACGGTCGAGAAGCACGGCGTCACCATCCTTGGCCCGGCCAATCTGCCGGCCTCCCTCGCCGCCGCCACCTCGGGGTTGTACGCGCGCAATCTTCTCAACGTGCTGGGGCTGATGATCGACCAGGAAAACGGCGCCCTGGAGGTGCCCTGGGACGACGAGATCATCGCCGGCATGCTGCTCACGCGCGACGGCGCCGTCGTGCACCCCCGCTTGCGACCCGAAGCTTAAGCCCCTCAAACGCGGAGCCCGCCATGGAAGCCGCCGCCATCGACCCCCTCATCTTCCGCCTGACAATTTTCGTTCTCGCGGTGTTCGTCGGCTACTACGTGGTGTGGAGCGTGACGCCGGCGTTGCATACGCCGCTGATGGCGGTGACCAACGCGATTTCGAGCGTGATCATCGTCGGCGCCCTGATCGCCGCCGGACCGGTGGACATGAACTTCTCCAAGATCGTCGGTTTCGTCGCCATCATGTTGGCCTCGGTCAATATCTTCGGCGGCTTCACGGTGACCCAGCGCATGCTCGAGATGTTCAAGAAAAAGAAATAAGGGGGCGTCGCCGTGTCAGCCAATCTCACCGCCATCGCCTATTTGGTCGCCGCGATCTGCTTCATCCTGGCGCTCAAGGGGTTGTCGTCGCCGACCTCGGCCCGGCGCGGCAATATCATCGGCATCATCGGCATGGCGCTGGCCATCGCCACCACGATCGCCAGTCCCGGGGTGCTCAGTTATGGCCTGATCCTGGTGGCGCTGGTAATCGGCGGCGCCATCGGCACGGTGATCGCGCTCAAGATCGAGATGACGGCGATGCCCCAGCTCGTCGCCGCTTTCCACAGCCTGGTCGGCATGGCCGCGGTGCTGGTGGCGGCGGCGGCGCTTTACGCGCCGGCCTCCTATGGCATCGGCGCGCCGGGCGCGATCCATTTCCCGAGCCGCATCGAGATGAGCCTCGGCGTGGCCATCGGCGCGATCACCTTCTCGGGCTCGGTGGTCGCCTTCGCCAAGCTCCAGGGGCTGGTCTCGGGCTCACCGGTGGTGTTCCCCGGCCAGCATTGGCTCAATCTCCTGCTCGCCTTGGTGATCATCGCCATCGGCGCCTATTTCGTCTCCAGCCAGGCCTATTCGGCGTTCTGGGTGATGACCGGGCTGGCCTTCCTGATCGGTTTCCTGATCATCATCCCAATCGGCGGCGCCGACATGCCGGTGGTGATCTCGATGCTCAATTCGTATTCGGGCTGGGCGGCGGCCGGTATCGGCTTCACCCTGCAAAACGATCTCCTGATCATCACCGGGGCGCTGGTCGGGTCCTCGGGCGCGATCCTCAGTTACATCATGTGCCGGGGCATGAACCGTTCATTCTTCAACGTCATTCTGGGCGGCTTCGGCGGCGACGCCGGTGGCGGCGCCGTGGCGGCGGTGGCCGGCGATCGCCCGGTCAAAAGCGGCAGCGCCGACGACGCCGCCTTCATCCTCAAGAACGCGCGCAAGGTGATCATCGTGCCCGGCTACGGCATGGCCGTGGCCCAGGCCCAGCACGCGCTGCGCGAGATGGCCGACATGCTGAAGAAGGAAGGGGTCGAGGTCGCCTACGCCATCCACCCGGTCGCCGGGCGCATGCCGGGGCATATGAACGTCCTCCTGGCCGAGGCCAACGTGCCCTACGACGAGGTCTTCGAGCTGGAGGCGATCAATTCCGAGTTCGCCACCGCCGACGTGGCCTTCGTGATCGGCGCCAACGACGTCTGCAACCCGGCCGCCAAGAACGATCCCTCTAGCCCGATCTTCGGCATGCCGATCCTCGAGGTCGACAAGGCCAACACGGTGCTGATCGTCAAGCGGTCCTTGTCGCCGGGCTACGCCGGCATCGACAACGAGCTGTTCTACCGCGACAACACCATGATGCTGTTCTCCGACGCCAAGAAGATGGTCGAGCAGATCGTCAAGGCGATGTAGCCTCGTGGACCATCGGTGGAACCCTCTAGGGGGTCATGGCGATGGTTGATTTAACCCTCGAACGCGGTTTTGCCGGGCCGGTCGCGGGCGTCGACGAGGTCGGGCGCGGCCCTTGGGCGGGGCCGGTGATGGCGGCGGCGGTGGTGCTCGATCCGACCCGACCGATCGCCGGTCTCGATGATTCGAAGCGGCTGTCGCCGGCCCGCCGCGAAGCCCTCTCGACGATCATCCTGGAACGCGCGCTGAGCGTTGGCGTCGGCGCCGCCAGCGTGGCCGAGATCGACGCGCTTAACATCCTCCGCGCGACCTTCGTCGCCATGGCCCGGGCGCTGGCGGTGTTGGCGCCGAGACCGGTTCACGCCTTGATCGACGGCAACCGCCTGCCGCCGCTTTCCTTGCCGGCGACGGCGGTGGTGGGCGGCGACCGTCGCTCGGCCTCGATCGCCGCCGCCTCGATCGTCGCCAAGGTCGCCCGCGACCGCTTGATGGCCCGGCTGGGGCGGCGCTACCCGGCCTATCGCTGGGGCCGCAACGCCGGCTATGGCACCGCCGAGCACCGCGCCGCGCTCGACGAATACGGGGTCACGCCCCACCATCGGCGGAGCTTCGCGCCGATTGCCGCCCGTCTCGGCGCCGCGCCTCTCGGCCAGTCGTGATCTCGGCCAGTCGCGCGGCGGCATGGCCGGCGACCTTCTTCATCACCGTCGGCAAGGCGTGATCGCCGAGGCGGCCCGGCGCGCACCAGACGCCGGAGACCGGGCCGTCAACGGTCGCGGTCATGACCGTCAATTCGAGCCGGAAATGGGTGAAGACATGCGCGATGCCGCCGTCGAGCCGCCGCCAGCGCCCCTCGGCCGGGACTAGGGCAAGAGCCTCGTCGTCGCCCCAGGGGCGCGCCCGCCAGGGGGTCGAGGGGACCTCCATCATGCCGCCCAGGAGGCCGCGTTCGGCGCGCCGGCGCAGCAGCACCGCGCCGTCGTCGCGCAGGGTCCAGAAGGCGACCCCGTGGCGGATCGGCCGCGCCGCCTTGGGCGCGCGACGCGGCAATACGGCGGCGATCCCCTCGGCCCGGCCCCGGCAGGCGGCGGCCCAGGGGCAGCGCCCGCAGGCCGGGGAGCGCGGCGTGCACACCGTGGCCCCCAGGTCCATCACCGCCTGGGCGTAATCGCCCGGCCGCGCGCGCGGGGTCAGCGCGGCGGCGAGGTCGCGCAAGGCCGGCTTGGCGGCGGGCAGGGGATCGGTGAGGGCATGGAGGCGGGCCATCACCCGCTCGACGTTGCCGTCGACCACCACCGCCGGCCGGTCGAAGGCGATGGCGGCGATGGCGGCGGCGGTGTAGGCGCCGATCCCTGGGAGCGCCCGCAGGCCGTCCTCGCTGTCGGGAAAGCGTCCGCCGAGATCGCCGGCGACGAAGCGCGCGCAGCGGTGCAGGTTGCGCGCCCGGGCGTAATAGCCGAGCCCCTGCCAGGCATGGAGCACCGCGTCGAGCTCGGCGGCGGCGAGGTCCTCGACCCGGGGCCAGCGGGCGAGGAAGGCGGTGAAATAGGGCGCGACCGTGGCGGTGGTGGTCTGTTGCAGCATGATCTCGCTGAGCCAGACCCGGTAAGCGTCGGCCGCCGCGCCCGGCGGCGCTCGCCACGGCAACGCGCGCCGGTGGCGATCGTACCAGGCGAGCAGGGCGCCGGCCCGGGCGCTTGATCGCGCGCCGGGTCGTTTGGTTGACGCGGTCGCCATCACATGTCACCAAGGGGATCGGTCATCGCCCCGAGATTGCCATGGAGCACGCGGCGACGCCATGTACCGTTTTCCCTCCGGCCCCCGGGCAGTGGCCGTAACCCTGCCCAAGGTCATCAAACCGATCGTGCGCGGGCGCGGCTTTCGCGAGGTCCGGGTGCTGACCGATTGGCCGGCCATCGTCGGTCGTCCGCTGGGCGATTTCAGCGCGCCCGAGCGGCTGTCGTCCAACGGCGTTCTGACCCTGCGCGTGGCCGGCGGCTGGGCGGTCGAGATCGAGCATCTGGCGCCCCAGCTTCTCGACCGCATCGCCACGTTTTACGGCTATCGCGCGGTGACCCGGCTGCATCTCGTGCAGGCCCCGTTGCCGCCGCGAGACGTCCGTCGAAGGCGCGAGCCCCGGGCGCTGAACGAGGTCGAGCGCCAGGCGCTCGCGGATAGTATCGCCGGGGTCGAGGATGAGGAGCTTCGCGCCGCCCTCGCCGGGCTCGGTCGCGCCGTCATGGCGAGCGACGAACGCTGAGCGCCGTCGCCGCGACGCTTGAGACCGATCCACCGCTTCCCGTATACTCGGCCGCGCTCGCGCCCGCCCTCGATTGGCGCCACCTTCCGGGAGTAGTCCATGATCACGCGCAGAGACGCGATCGCCGCCATCGGCTTTTCCGCCCTGGCCCTGACAGCGGCCACGGCCAAGGTGCAAGCGGCGGAACCCGGCGCGGTCGATCTCGCGACCGACATGATCCTCGGCGATCTGAACGCGCCGATCACGATCATCGAATATTCTTCCCTGACCTGCCCGCATTGCGCTCATTTCCACGTCGACATCCTGCCCGACCTGCGCAAGGGCTATATCGAAACCGGCAAGGCGCGCTTCGTTTATCGCGACTTCCCGCTCGACCGGGCGGCGCTCTATGCCGCCGCCCTGGCTCATTGCGCCGGCAAGGATCGCTTCTTCGCTTTTCTCGATATCCTGTTTCGCTCGCAGGCCACGTGGGGGCGCGCCAACGACCCGCTGGACGCGCTCAAGCGGGTCGGGCGTATCGGCGGCCTGAAGGTGGCCGATATCGACGCCTGCTTCAAGGATCAGAAACTGCTCGACGGCATCCTGCAATCGCGCATGGTCGGCGCCCAGACCTTCGAGGTCAACTCGACGCCGACCTTCTTCATCAATGGCGAGCGGCTGCTGGGCGCCCAGCCTTATGAAAACTTCAAGACCGTTTTCGACCGTATTCTTGGACGAACCTAGCCTGGGACCGCGCGCGTGCATTTTTCGCGGCTGCGACTGAACGGCTTCAAATCCTTCGTCGATGGCGCCGAACTGGCGATCGAGCCCGGCCTGACAGGGATCGTCGGTCCCAACGGCTGCGGCAAGTCGAACCTGGTCGAGGGCCTGCGCTGGGCGATGGGCGAAAGCTCGGCCCGCCAGCTTCGCGGCCGCGAGATGGACGACGTGATCTTCGGCGGCAGCGCCGAGCGGCCGGCGCGCAACCACGCCGAGGTCTCGATCTTGCTCGACAACAGCGCCCGCACCGCGCCGGCCATCTTCGCCGACGTCGTCGAGATCGAGGTGCGCCGGCGGATCGTGCGCGGCGAAGGCTCGGTCTATCGCATCAACGGCAAGGAAACTCGGGCGCGCGATGTCCAGCTCCTGTTCGCCGACGAGGCCACCGGCGCGCGTTCGACGGCGCTGGTCAGTCAGGGCCGGATCGGCGCCATCGTCGCCGCCAAGCCGGTCGAGCGGCGCGGCCTGCTGGAGGAAGCGGCGGGCATCACCGGCCTGCACAATCGCCGCCACGAGGCTGAGCTGCGGCTGCGCGCGGCCGAGGGCAACCTCTTGCGCCTTGACGACGTGATGGGGGCGCTGGAAACGCAGCTTCAGGGGCTCAAGCGCCAGGCCCGCCAGGCCGCGCGTTATCGCCGTTTGAGCGATCGTATCCGTCGCGCCGAGGCGCTGTTGTTCCACTGTCGGCTCACCCTCGCCAGCGCCGCCGAGGGCGCGGCCAAAACCGCGCTGGACACGGCCGAGCGAACCGTCGCCGAAACCACCGCCAGGGCCGCCGCCGTCGCCGCCGCCCGCGCCGACGCGGCCGCCGCCCTGCCGCCCTTGCGCGAGGCCGCCGCCGCCGCCGGCGCCCGGTTGCACCGGCTCGAGGTGGCCCAGGTCGAGCTCGACGCCGAACAACGCCGCCTGGCCGAACGGCGCCAGGCGCTCGATGCCCGGCTGGCCCAGATCGTCGCCGATATCGAGCGCGAGACGGCGCTGGCCGACGACGCCGAGACGGCTATCGAGCGCTTGCAAGCCGAGCGCGCCGATCTGGTCGTCGCCGCTAACGGCGAGGACGAAGCAGTGCGCGCCGCCGAGGTCGAGCGCGCGCGGTTGGCGGAGGCCGTGTCGTCGCTCGAGGGCGAGGTCGAGGCCCGCTCGGCGCGGCGCGCGGCGGCCGAGGCGCGCCGGGCCGCGCTCGATCGCGAAATTCAGGATGTCGAACGACGCCTCGCCCGCCTCGCCGAACGCGCCGTCGAGATCGAAAGCGAGCGCGCGGCGGTCGCCGCTCGGGCCGGCGAGGGTGCCGATGGCGATGCGCTCGAGCAAGCGGTGAGGGCCGCGCGCGGCGCCGCCGAGGAGGCCGAGCGCCGCCTGGACGCGGCCGAGAAGGCGCGTCTCGACCGTTCCGCCGACGAAGCCGCCGCCCGCGAGGCGCGCCAGACGGCCGAGACCGCGCTCGCCGCGCTCGCGGCCGAGGCCGCCGCGTTGAGCGAAATTCTCGGCGCCGACGCGGCCCCGGGCGGTGGTGCCATGATCGACGCGGTGACCGTCGATCCGGGCTATGAAATCGCGCTCGGCGCGGCGCTCGGCGACGACCTCGCCGCCGCGCCCGACCCCGGCGCGCCGCGTCATTGGCGTACCCTACCGCCGCGCGACGACGACCCCGCCTTGCCCGCCGGCGTCCGCCCGCTCGCCGAGGTGGTGGCGGGACCGCCGGCGCTGGCGCGGCGCTTGTCGCAAACCGGGATCGTCGCCGCCGCCGATGGCCACCGCCTTCAGGCCGCGCTGCGACCGGGCCAGCGCCTGGTCGATCGCGACGGCGGGCTGTGGCGCTGGGACGGCCTGACCGTCGCCGCCGAGGCCGAGACCGCCGCCGCCACCCGTCTGCGCCAGCGCAACCGCCTGGGCGAACTGGGCGGGTCGATTGCCGAGCATGATCGTGAGCGAGCCGAGGCCGAGCGTGTCCACGCGGCGACGCGGGCCGCGCTCGAGCGGGCGGCTAGCGACGAGGCGGCGGCCCGCGATGCCTTGCGCGCGGCGCGCGAGAGCCTCGATACGGCCCGCGACGCCCATGCCCGGGCGGTCGCCGCCACCGCCGCCGACCGCTCGCGCTTGGCGACCCTGGACGAGACCGCGATGCGACTCGTGGCCGATCGCGCCGAGCTCGATGGCCAGCGGGCGACGGCGCTGGCGGCGCGCGCGGCGCTGGCGCCCGAGAGCGACGGCGAGGGGGAGGGCGGTTTCGCGGCCCTGCGCGGCGATCTCGGCGTCCGCCGCGCCGAACTGGCGACCGTCCTCGGCCGGCTCGACGAGTTCCGCCGCGAAGCCGCCGCCCGGCGTCGGCGTCTGGCCGCCATCGACGACGAATTGCCGTCCTGGCGCCACCGCGCCGAGGGGGCGCGCGACCGTCTCGACCAGCTCGACGACCGGCGCCAAGCCGCCGGCGACGAGCAAGCCGCGCTGGCCGATCGACCGGCCGAGATCGCCGCCCGGCGCGCGCGCCTGTTCGACGAACTCGACGCGGCCCGCGACGGTCGCGACCGGGCCGCCGACGCTGTCGCCAAGGCCGAGACCCGGCTCGCCGAGCGCGACCGCGTCGCCCGCGAGGCCGACGCCGCCGTCGCCGGCGGCCGCGAGGAGCGGGTGCGGGCCGAGGCGACGCGCGACCAGGCGCGGGCGGCGGTACGCGGGATCGAGCAAGCAATCGAGGAGCGCCTTGGCAGCGAGCCGGCGGCGCTGGCCGCGCTGGCCGGTCTCGACGATGACGACGCGGCGCCCGACGTCGACACGGTCGAGGCGACGCTCGCCCGTCTGCTCCGCGAGCGCGACGGCATGGGGCCGGTCAACCTGCGGGCCGAGGCCGAGGCCGACGAGGTCGCGAGCCAGATCGCCGCCCTGGCCGACGAACGCGCCGATCTCGAGGCCGCGATCGCGCGTCTGCGCGGGGCGATCACGCGTCTCAACCGCGAGGCGGCGGATCGCTTGACGACAGCGTTCGAGGCCATCAACGGCCATTTCGGGGCGCTGTTCACGCGTCTGTTCGGGGGTGGCCGGGCGCATCTCAGCCTGGTCGACGCGGACGATCCGCTGGAGGCCGGGCTGGAGATCATGGCGAGCCCGCCGGGCAAGCGATTGCAGGCTCTGTCGCTGCTGTCGGGTGGCGAACAGGCGTTGACCGCGTTGGCCCTCCAATTCGCGGTCTTCCTCACCAATCCGGCGCCGATCTGCGTCCTCGACGAGGTCGACGCACCGCTCGACGACGCCAACGTCGGCCGCTTTTGCGATCTGGTCGGCGAGATTGCCCACGCCACCGCCACCCGCTTCCTGGTCGTCACCCATCACGCCATGACCATGGCGCGCATGGACCGGCTGTTCGGCGTGACCATGGCCGAGCGTGGGGTATCGCAGCTCGTTTCGGTCGATCTGGGCACGGCGGACACCCTACGAGCGACGGGCTAGGATCGGACTGTAGACTGTTTTATCATTACAATTCAGTGAATTATGAGGTATTGGATGGGTCTTGACGGCGTCTGGCCGAGCCCTTATGGTGGCGCCGCCTTCGGGCGTTGGCGCGGCCCGCGTCGACCCCGGTCGGCGGGTCCGTGACGGGTGCGCAACGATCGCCGACCGCCTTCGCTGAACGACCTCGGGGCGCGCCTCGACGAAGCGCGTTCGGCGCAGGATCGGCGGCGGGGGAAGGGGTCCCGGGACCAGGCGGCGCGCGGTTTCGGCGCCGGCTTGCAAATCGCCGTCGAGGTGGTCGCGGCGGTCGCGGTTGGGGTGGCGATCGGCTGGGCGCTCGATGAGTGGTTTGGTACGCGACCATGGTTTTTGGTCGTTTTTTTCGTGCTCGGAGTCGCGGCGGCGGGCATGAATGTCTATCGTCGGGCGGCGCGGATAGTGGGATTGAGCGACAAGCGACACGATGCCGGGCATGGGGCCGGGCAGGATGCCGGGCAAGGTGGAAGACGCGATTAGGGCTTGACGGCCTCGCGGGGCTTGATGGTCCGGGGCTTGCTGGAACGAAGGGGCCGGAACGAACGCCGTTCCGGCCACGCGATGCGGGGGCAAGGGGGCAGACGTGATAGAGGCGGAGCACAGTCCACTCGCTCAGTTCGAGATCCACCCGATCATTCCGATCGGCGGTGGGGACGTCGATCTGTCGTTCACCAATTCGTCATTGTTCATGGCCATCGCCGTGATCGGGGCAACGGTGTTTCTGGTTGGCGGCATGAGCCGTCGCGCCATGGTGCCGGGGCGCTGGCAGTCGATGGCCGAAATGGCCTACGAGTTCATCGCCAACATGCTGCGCGACAACGTCGGGCACGAGGGGCGGCGTTACTTTCCGGTGGTGTTCACGCTGTTCATGTTCATCCTGTTCGGCAATCTGCTCGGGCTGCTGCCCTACGCCTTCACCTTCACCAGCCACATCATCGTGACCTTCGCCATGGCGCTGGTAGTCTTTCTCGGCGTCACCATCCTGGGTTTCACCCGCCATGGGCTCGGGTTCCTTAAGTTCTTCTCGCCCTCCGGCGTGCCGGTGTTCATCCTGCCGCTCTTGGTGCCGATCGAGATCATCTCCTATCTCTCGCGCCCCATCAGTCTGTCGGTGCGCCTTTTCGCCAACATGCTGGCCGGGCACACCATGCTCAAGGTGTTCGGTGGCTTCGTCATCACCCTGGGCCTCGCCGGCGTGGTGCCGGTCGCCTTTCTGGTCGCGCTGACCGGTCTGGAGACACTGATCGCCGTTCTCCAGGCTTATGTGTTCACCATCCTGACCTGCCTATACATCAACGACGCGCTCCATCTTCATTGACCCCGGAGTCATCGGCCGACCGGCGTCGGTTCGCGCTTTCGCACCCAACGACAGCCAACGCTTGAGGAAAAGAAGAGGACATCGACATGGATATCGAAGCAGCGAAACTCATTGGCGCCGGTCTCGCCGTCATCGGCGTGATCGGATCGGGTATCGGCATCGGCAACGTTTTCGCCGCCTTCATCAGCGCGGTCGGGCGTAACCCGGCGGCGGCGCCGGCAGTCTTCACCATGACCATGCTCGGCTTCGCCCTGGTCGAGGCGTTGGCCTTGTTCGCGCTGATCATCTCACTGCTGCTTCTGTTCGCGTTCTAGCCCAGCCCTCGCGGCGGCGCCCGCAAGGCGGCAACGGAAAGAGCGAGGAGAAGGGCGATGCCCCAGCTCGATCCCACGAGCTTTCTCAGCCAAATATTCTGGCTGGCGATTAGCTTCGTCATTCTGTACCTGGTCATGTCCCGGGTGGCCCTGCCTAGGGTTGCCGACGTGCTCGAGGCGCGGCAGTCGCGCATCGCCCTCGATCTCGACGAAGCGGCTCGCCTCAAGACCGAAGCCGAGGTCGCGCTGGCGACCTACGAGGCGACCATGGCCGAGGCGCGGTCCACGGCCCAGGCGCTGCTGGCCAAGGCGGCCGAGGAGCGGGCCGAGCAAGCGGCGGCGCGGAACGCCGAGCTCGACGCGCGTCTCGGCAAGCGCCTCGCCGAGGCCGAAGCCCGCATCGTCGCCGCCAAGGAGGCGGCGCTGGACGAGGTCGACAGGGTGGCCGCCGACATCGCCCGTTCGGCGACCGAACGGTTGATCGGGGCCGCTCCCGACGCGGACAAGGCGCGCGCGGCGGTGGCCTTGGCGAGGGAGGGCGGCTGATGTTCGAATCGCCTGAATTCTGGGTCGGGGTCGCCTTCGTTATTTTCGTCGCCCTCGTCTATCGACCGATCAGCGCCAAACTCGCCGCCGCGCTCGACGACCGCGCCGCCAAGATCAAGGCCGAGCTCGACGAGGCGGTGCGCCTGCGCGAGGAAGCCCAGGCTCTGCTCGCGCGCTATCAGCGCCAGCAGAACGATGCCGTCAAGGAAGCCGAGGAGATCATCGCACAGGCCAGGGAGACGAGCGAGGCCTTCGCCGCCCAGGCGGCCAAGTCCTTGGAAGAACTCCTCAAGCGGCGCGAGATCCAGGTCACGGACCGAATCGCCCGGGCCGAGCAGGAAGCGGTCGCGGAAGTGAGGGCGCGGGCGGTCGATCTGGCCATCGGCGCCACCCGGCGGCTGCTCGTCGGGACCCTCGATGACAAGGCCCGCGCCGCCTCGGTTGACGCCGCCATCGGCGACCTCGCGACCAAGCTCCACTAACTAAGCTCCGGGAAAGGGACCGCGCGCGGCCCCAACGCTCTTCGCGCTCAGACCCCGCCGGGGCCGAACTGGACGTAATCGGACCAGCGCCGTTCCAGCTTGCGCAGGGCGCCGCAAGCGCTTTCGAGTTCGTCGGCCATGCCCGAACCGTTGGTCAGCGCGCTCGCGTGACGATCCTCGAGCGCTTTCACCTTGGCGCACAGATCGAGCCCCTTCTTGGACAGCTTGATGCGCACCGAGCGCCGGTCGTGGGGCGAGCGCTCCTGTTCGAGATAGCTGTTCTCGACCAGTTTCTTGATGTTGTAGGACGCGTTCGAACCCAGATAGTAGCCGCGCTTGATGAGATCGCGGACGGTGATTTCCTCTTCGGCGATATTGGCCAACAAGAGGCTCTGGACGGCGTTGATGTCGTCGATGCCGAGATGGGCGATCTCGGCGCGGATGACGTCGAGGAAGCGCCGGTGCAGACGTTCGATCAGTCGCGTGAGGTCGAAATAAACCTGGCTCACGATCCCCTCGTAGGATGATGGACGGTGCTGGACGGTGCTCGCCGGACCCATCCGTCGACCCGCCCCGTGGGTGTATCGGATAAGGATTAAACCTTGCTTAAACCCGGCTTAACCCTGACGTCTCAATGGTCCTCGAACAGGGCTTCGTGGAGGTCGCGTTCGAGGCCGAAATAACGCGCTTTGTCGGCGAAGCCCGGGTGCAGCCCGGTCGAGCGGTGGCTGCCGATCAGGCGACCCTGGCGATCCTCGCCGTCGTGTTCGAACACGAACAGGTCTTGCATCGTTACCACCTCGCCTTCCATGCCCAGAACCTCGGTGATATGGGTGATCTTGCGCGAGCCGTCGCGCAGGCGCTGGGTCTGAACGATGACCTGGATCGCCGCCGCGATCTGCTCACGGACCGCCTTCGAGGGCATGTTGAAGCCGCCCATGGCGATCATGTTCTCCAATCGGGTGATGGCCTCGCGCGGGTTGTTGGCGTGAACCGTGCCCATCGATCCGTCATGGCCGGTGTTCATCGCTTGCAACAGGTCGAACGCCTCGGGACCGCGGACCTCGCCGACGATGATCCGCTCGGGCCGCATGCGCAGGCAGTTCTTGACCAGATCGCGCATGGTCACCTCGCCGGCGCCCTCGAGGTTGGGCGGCCGGGTCTCCAAGCGCACCACATGGGGCTGTTGGAGCTGCAATTCGGCCGCGTCCTCGCAGGTGATCACTCGCTCGCCCTCGTCGATGAATTGGGTCAGGCAGTTCAAGAGCGTGGTCTTGCCCGAGCCGGTGCCGCCCGAGATCAGGACGTTGATCCGCGAGGCCGAGATCACGCTGAGCAACTGGCCGCATTTCGGCGTCATGGCCCCGAACCTGATCAGGTCGTCGAAGGTGAGCTTGTCCTTTTTGAACTTACGGATGGTGATGGTCGGCCCGTCGATCGCCAGCGGTGGGACGATGACGTTGACGCGGCTGCCGTCGGCCAGGCGGGCGTCGCAGATCGGGCTCGATTCATCGACCCGGCGGCCGATGGCCGAGACGATCCGGGTGGCCACGTTCATGACGTGCTGATTGTCTTGGAAGGTGACCCCGCTCAGGATCAGCTTGCCGTCGCGCTCGATGAAGACCTGGCGCGGGCCGTTGACCATCACTTCGCTGATGTCGTCGTCGTGCAGGAGCGGCTCGATCGGTCCCAGCCCCAACATGTCGTTGATCAGCAAGGTCACCAGATCGCGCTGCTCGAACATGTTGATCTGGAGCTTCTGCTGGGCCAGGACCTCGCCCAGGATGTCGGTGATCTGCTGGGCCAGTTCGTCGCGCGGCAGCTTGGCCGCCTCGGCCATGTCCATCAGGTCCATCAGCATCGGCTGGACCGATTTCTTGGCCTCCAGGATATTGCCCTGGTCGACCGCCATCATGCCGGCGGCCTCGTTCTTGCGCGCGGTGCGATCGGGGTGCGCGGCGAGATCGGGCTTGTTCCCAGCCTCCGCCCCACGAGCGTTGGCCATGGCGCTCTCGGCGACCCGGTCGGCGGCCCGGCGACCGAAGCGAGACGGGCGCTGCGGCGCCGCGTCGGCGGCCTTGTCCCGGTTGGCGTCGTGCCCGGTGGCGAGTGGCGGGTCGTCGTCGCCGACGTCGGCGACGTCTTCGGAGGCCATGGTGAACTTGGCGTGCGGGACCGGCTCGGTGGCGACATCCATCGTCACGCCATTGGCGCCAGGGTCGGGAACGTCCGCCGCCGTCGTCGCCGATGGAACGGGAGCCGGGTCGGGCGATGCCGCTGGCGTTTCCGATATCGGCGCGACGGTGATCCCTACCGGCCGCAGCGGCGTCGGCGCGCTGGCGCCGAGATGGCTTGGCGGCGTGGCGCCGGGCGGGCGCGCCCCGGCCTTGAGCAACCCCGACATGGATATCACTTGCGCGCCCGAATGCGCGTCCGAGGGGTTCCCGGTCACGCCTGGAGCGGCTTCCTGGAGCCCACCGGGACTGGCGTCCTCGGGGACCCCGGGTCCGTTCTTGCGACGACCAAACGACATGCGCGACCTCCGACGGTTGGCATACCTGCCTGCCGGGGCGAACCGGGAAGCCCGGTCGCGCCCGCCACCCACCGGTCGATTGACACGGTGCGAGCTAAATGCCTGGCTCGGAGTTTAGGAATTTCCTCCTAATAAACTGTTAAATACAAGAGTCTCATGCCGTATCCATCAAATCAAAAAAGTTATCCGTCATTATTATATTTTCACTTATACTCTAATTACTATAAATATCCAATCAAAATTGGATAAAAAGCGATTGATTATCGGGCGCGGTGACTATCCGACAGCGCGGCTATCCCCGGACCGCTCCCGCCGTCAGCCCGGCGACGAGCCGGCGCTGGCACAAAATCGCGAGCGCGATCAGCGGCGCGGTGACGATGAGGGAAGCGGCCATCATCCGCCCCCAGGGAAGCTCGTACTGGCTGGCGCCGCTGATTAGGGCGATCGCAACCGGCGCCGTTCGCGCCGCGTCGGTGAGGGTCAGGGTGAGCGCGAACAGAAACTCGTTCCAGGCGGCGATGAAGGCGAGTAGCCCGGTGGTCGCGATCGCCGGCGCCAGCGGCGGCAGCAGCACCCGGGTCACCAGGCGCCAGGTGCCGGCGCCGTCGAGGCGGGCGGCCTCCTCGATCTCGCGCGGCAGTTCGCGCATGAAGGCGGTCAGCATCCACACCGAAAACGGCAGGATGAAGATGACGTAGGTGAGCGCCAGCCCGGCCCAGCGGTTGTAGAGCCCGAGCGCGCTCACCAGCTCGAACAGGCCGGTCAGCACCGCGACTTGCGGGAACATCGAGGCGGCGAGAAAGACCGCGAGCGTCGCCCGGCGGCCGCGAAAGTCGATCCGCGCCAAGGCATGGGCGGCGAAGGCGGCGAGACCAAGCCCCAGCCCCACGCTGGTCGTCGCTACCAGGAGCGAATTCAGGAGATTGCGGCCGAAATTCTGCTCGGCGAACACCGCGCGATAATTCTCCCAGTCCGGCGTTTGGGGCAGGTAATCGACCGTGAACAGGGCGCTGCCGGTCTTGAGCGAGGTCACCAGCGCCCAGTAGACCGGAAACAGCGCCACCGCGACCGTGACCGTCACGGCGACGGCGAACCCCGCGCG